>LSQX01378675.1_pt1 | contig 41571 bp, 39 predicted proteins | sample 654561 | NCBI WGS metagenome assembly LSQX01 (sample SAMN04489861, study PRJNA283612) | anaerobic digester metagenome | isolation source: 4 biogas reactors fed with cattle manure at either 37C or 55C with and... | place: Denmark: Kongens Lyngby | collected 2014 | reverse complement strand
CCTCGGAGTACTTTGTACTCGTCCGACCGGGACGGTGAGATCTTCTTCCTTTTTTCTAAGCCGATTTCTTGTCCTACAGTAACTTTACACTAAGTAAAGTGTCGGGTTCTGTGGGGAACAGAAATTAGACCAAATTCATTAGCCAGCTCCAGGTTATTGGATTTTCGAATCTTTCTGGTACGGGATTTCTGCCACCATCCATAATGCTCAGGATCATAGTCATCCCAGTCCAGGCCTGAGCGCAGCTGTTCATCGAGCTCTTGTTTGTGCAGCTCATAATCGTAATCCAAACTAAATCCTCCTCCCACTGCTCAGTACAATTTCTCTAGGGAGATACCTTGATAGTAGTATTGGAGGATTTCCTGATAATCATACCCAGCTTTGGCCATACCATCTGCACCATACTGGGACATCCCAACACCATGCCCATAACCCCACACTGAAAATTGAATTTGATCATTATCAACCGCCACAGTGAACCAAGATGAACGCAGACCTAAACGCTGCCGCACATCCCGGCCGCTGAACCATTTATTGCCAGCCTCCAGAGTCTTAACTCGACCTGATGGATAGCGCTCCAGGACCTGAATTTTTCCCAGTGTAGTGATTTCCATTAATCTGAGAAAGTCAGCAATACTGATCGCTGTGGTTGTATAATGGTAGGGTGAATGGTTTCCCCAGGGATCTGCTGTACTGCGCAAATAGGGAAGGGCCTCTGACCAATAGTGCTCGGAGTTTTCTGTTCTGCCTCCACTGGTAGAATGATAAACAGCTAGGATTGGTTTCCCCTCATACATTGCGATCACACCTTGAGTTTGGGATACTGCCTGATTTATTTTGCGCTGATTAATCATGTACTCTACCAGACCCCACCGGGCTTTCAATTCATCACTGGAGATCCAAGCCTGGCCAGTGGTATAGTCTGTAGACAAATGGGCTTCAGGATGCTCTGCTACCCGCACGTTGTTAACAATTCGCTGATAAGCATAAGTGCGTGCCACCACTGCTTGGGCTTTCAGGGCTTCAAGATCAAAATGAACTGGCATTTCCGCTGCGACTACTCCCTTAACATACTCCTCCAAGGTCATAACCATTAGCCGCTCGTTTTTTACATCCCAAACATTTACCATAGGGACGTCAGTCTTCCACGGCATACGGATTCCGCGCACTAATAATAATGGGATCCCCAAAAAGACCAATAACAAAAAAACAATCCACTTTAATAATGACGAAATTTTCTTTCGCCTTCTTCGATACCTGCGCCTCATTTCAGCACCACCCTTACTTCCCATAAATATGAGAAGCAGGGGGGCAGATATGCCAAGAAAAAACCGCCGCCGAACTAGTCGGCTGGCGGTTTGAACTCTAAGTAAAGCTCCTGAATCTCATCGGGTGTTAAAGCTCGGTTGTAGATACGGAAATCATCGATCAGCCCATCGAAATATGGATCTTGACCGTATTGAGAGCGGCCAATATAATTATTTTGAGTATTGCCTAATTCCCACGGATACAGGTATATCTGATCAGAAGAGGCGGCTCGATCTCCGTTAACGTACATTACTGCCCTTGTACCATCTAATACCAGAGCAATATGGGTCCACTGCCTCACACCTATGCCGTAGGAGCGGCCGAATAAGCTTTCACCGGCACCTCCTGAGGTGGTAATCGCAAATCTCAGCTGAGGACTGCCCGCTGCATGAGCAGTCAAGAACATATTCGTCTGGGTACCAGAACCAAAATCAAAGATCCGCGCCCAGGTTCGAGCCTGGTTCACATATACCCATGCTGTAATTGTAACCTGCTCGAGATCGCGCATAATTCCTTCAGGCAGCAGAACGTGGCCGTTGGTACCATCCAGCTTTAAGGCACCTGCTTCTACTCCCTGTTCCGCAATTTCAGCCCGGCCAATCAGCCGGCCATGCAAGCCTCGCCCAGAACTATCGAGTGCAATGCGATCGCTAGTGCTTTGGTTGAAGCGGTACCATAAAATTGGCTCTTCAACCGGTTCCTGGATCAGTACAGTTTCCGGTGTCCCTAAATCCCAATAAATTCCGTAACGTTCCTCATATACTAGATAGAACGGCTTAAAGACAATCTCACCGAGATCCTCACGGAGTTTAAAGGTAAGGGGTTCCTCTGTTGGCAGCAGCCATGCAGATATATCCCATTTCTCACTGTCAGACACCGGTATATGAGATCTGCGCTGAGGACCTATAACTGGAATTGTAACACTTACTCCTGTAGTTGCTATCCGCATACTGTCTCTGCCCAATAACCCACACAGAACCAAAGGACCATACATAAATGCCACTCGATCAGGCTTGTCAGGCATCTGATGCATATGCAGCGACATAGGCATACTGATTTCAAGGGTATCCTGATCCTGCCATACCTGTTCGATTGTCAGATATGATGCTGGTTCTGGAGCATATGCTAATTCCTGCCCATTGTATTTGACAGTTACACCATTGACAGCCCAGTACGGAATCCTAATGTTGAGGGCGATTTTTGTTGGCTCATCACAATGGATTACCAGTTTAGTGCCTTCTTCGAATGGGAAATCTGTTCTCTGTTCAATTTTCACTCCCTGCTCCGTCCAATCAAGCAATGAAGCAACAAAAAGATTGATGTAGAGGGCATTATCCCGATGGAAATAGATACTATCGCCCAACTTGGAAAACGACTCCATTCCAGTACCAGTACAGCAGTAGAACGAATCATTGGGAGTATGGAACACCTTAAAATAGCCGGTGCCCATTGGTACAAAATACATCTTCATTCCAGTTTCTGGATTGATCGTTGACAAAATTCCATTTAAAAGGGTTCGCTCGTAGTAATCAGCATAAACTGGATCCCCACTCCACTGATAAAGGTGGCGGGTCAGCTTCAGCATATTGTAGGTATTGCATGTTTCATGATTAGTATTACCCAGGGTAAAGGCTAGCTCGTTTGGCCGTCCGAAATGTTCATTGGTACTGTTTCCGCCTGTCGCATAGCTGCGGGTATTAACAACAATATCCCAAAAGTTGCTGCTGACTGCATAAGCCCAAGGATCGCCTGTCAGTTCATAGCGGCGGGCAGCTCCAATAATTTTTGGAATCTGAGTATTAGCATGCAGACCTGCCAAGCGGTCACGTCCAGCTGCCAATGGATCCATCAGTGAGCGCTGGTCAAAGCGATGGGCAAGACGCAGATGCTCCGGATCCTGAGTAATCGCATAGACATTGTAGAGAACCTCATTCATACCTCCAAACTCAACGTTAAGCATTGCAGCCATCTGCCCATCCGACAGCCTGTCTGTCCGCTGCAGAGCCCAATTAGTTAAGTTAAGCAATACTGCTAAGGCGGTTTCACTACCTGTGTAAATATACACGTCGTAGAGACCAGCCAAAATCTTATGCAGTGTATACCAAGGAACCCACACGCTCTGGCCTGATTCTAAGCGGTCGAAAAAGTTTTCAGGGAATGCTGAAAGGTAGCCGTTTCCATGGGCTTCTTGGCATTTTTGAAGTTCAACGACAACAGCTTCTATCCTTGCTTTAACCTCCTCATTACCAGTGCTGGCGTAGAGCATTGCCAGGGCGGAAAGATAATGACCCATGGTATGACCGCGGATTTCAATTTGGGGAGCTTCCCAACCCCCTAATGGTCTGGCTGAAGATGGCAGACCTGCGGTAATCCGAAACATGTGCAGCAGCCTGTCTGGATCGAGGCTCATAAGATACGCGGCGTTAACTTCTTGAAGTTCTTTCCAATACCCTTCCAAAAGCCGCACCTGATTTAAACCAAAAGGCTTATACTGCACCACTTCTTCCGCGGAATCGATCTCATCAGCCGCACCCACTGCCGCAACCGCATCAGCAGTTGTTCCCGCCAGTTCCAAAACAGCGGCATGATCCAGGGCGGTATTGTAGATGCGAAAATCATCCACTACTCCGGCAAGATAGCCTCCGCTGTACAGAGGTGAGTTAAAGCCAAACCACTTCGGATCATCGGTCGCTGAAATCACAGGGGTGCCGGTTAAGTATACCTGCTGCGGCACACCGTTTCGGTAAACCTCAACAGCTGCAGCGTTAGAATCAACAACAACAGCCACATGCACCCATTCATTTAGGGGGTAGAACAGGTCAACATCATCGTCAACATAGGCTGCTGTATTTCCATCCATCATCAGTAGTACCGGTCGATTAGTTTCGTGGTACTGGTCTTTAATTGTCAAATACCAGCCTGCGCCATCCCACTGACCACTTGGTTTAGCCCAGACTATCAGCCCTTCCTGCCCGGCTAAACTGCTGGTCCGTTTAAACCAGTATGACACGGTGAGATCTGCTGGCTGCAGTTCTTGATAATTACCCATATTGATGTAATTATCAACACCATTAAAGACTGCGGCGCTGCCGTAACGGCCATCTTCCAAAGTGATAGAACCGTGTAGTGAACCATGAAAGCGGTTCTCGGAAGCATCCAAAATCATGTTGTCCTCAATTTGGTCAAAGGTATACCAGACTACTAAATTTGCCTCCTGCACCTGAGCCGACACCATTCCAAAGCTGGTCAAGCATAAGAAAAGTGCCAGCAAAACAATCCATTTCTGTTTCATACTTACCTCCCCTTTTCTAATATATTTACTAGATTATTCCATTTACTTAACATAAAATCCTGCTTTAAACAAAAAAAAAAAAAAAAAAAAAGAAAAGCCGGTTATCCGACTTTTCCTGAAATAAATTCTATGTATGATTGAAAAATTAGGCCTGGCTGATGGCGTCTACAGGACAAACATCAGTGCAAGCAGCACAATCAATGCATGTATCTGGATCGATTACGCATTGGTCTGTATCCTCAGAGATTGCATTTACAGGACATTCTGCTTCACAGGCACCACATTTGATGCATTCTTCACTAATAACGTGAGCCATATTCTCCCCTCCTTATTCCCCTCGTATTTCCAACCATTGTTAAACTTATCACACCAGGTAATTATTGTCAAGGACGAATTACCGCGGCATCAAAGCCTTTTTCCCGCAGCTGGGCGGCATAACGCTCAGCATTTTCCAGAGTTGAAAAGGCTCCTGTCTGCACCCGATAAGGAGGACCTGGGCTGATAAACGCTTCAAACCCTGCTTCACGCAGCAGAGCAACCTGCGCTTCAGCATTACTTAACTGGTTGAACACTCCGGCTTGAACCCGGTAAAACTCGGTTCCTTGAATCTGGGCTGGCTGTGACTGCACAGTTTGAATTTGGTTCTGAGCTGATTGATTTTGAGACTCTGAATTCGGTCGCTCTAAATTCTCCAGCTGACTATCGATTGTATCATTGAGAGCATCCATCTGGTTCTGGCTGACCGAGGTAAAAGGAGTATTAAGCCACTCCAGTGCGTATTGACCCAAAAGGTAGCCAAGAAAGATGCACAGTGCACTCACAGAGATTAAAGAAATCACAAAAGAAATGCCATCGCTGTGAAAAAGATTACGCCGTTTTTTCCTCTGCTTGCGTCCCACTATCCGTGCCTCCTTGCCCAAGCGAACTATTCACACCGTAAGTATTTAGATTTTAATCTCCCAATGTCCTTTATTTTTCAAAGATGGCTGCCTGAATATCTCCGATCAGATACAAAGATCCGCAGACACACACAGGATCATGAGCAAATATCACTTCCGGGATTTGAGCTAAAGCAACACAATCAGCATCAACCCCGCGATTGACAGCATAATCCTTTAATTCTGCCGCTGATGCTGTGCCTGTTCTGCTGTTCTGAGCTTCCGTGAAATAGATACGTTCTGCTAAAGGCAGCAGCGGCTCCAAAAGATTTGGTTCCTTATCTGCTGACATCCCGATCACAAATGTTATTTTGCGATCAATTAGGTCTGTTAAGGCGCCAGCCAACGCCGCTAAACCTTCCCGATTATGGGCTCCGTCAAATAAAACCAGTGGAGACTGAGAAACAACCTGCAGTCTACCCGGCCACCGAGTATTAGCCAGTCCTGTTCTGATCAATTCCGATTCAAGCAGCAAACCTTTTTGCTGCAGCACCTGCAGGGCTAAAAGGGCAGTCGCAGCATTAGTCAGCTGATGCTTTCCCAGCAGCTTAATTTTAAAAGGATCGCTGTCTAGAGTTGGAAAAGCAAGCTCGCCTCCAGAAAGATCCCAAGTGAGAGGCCGCCATTCCAGATCATTAAGACTATAATAAGGAGCCACCATACCTGCAGCAACTGCTCTCAACACCTGTTCTACCTCAGGCACTTGTTCGCTGACAATTACTGGCACATTTGGTTTAATAATTCCAGCCTTTTCCCCAGCAGCATCTTCTAAAGTCGGTCCGAGACGATCTAAATGGTCATGACCAATGGGGGTAATCACGGTGATTTCCGGATTCAAGATATTCGTTGCATCAAACCGGCCGCCCAGGCCCACCTCAATCACTGCATAGTCTACGCTCTCCTCAGCAAAATAGCTAAACCCAACAGCTGCAGCACCTTCAAACCAAGTAAATGGTCCATATTCCGGATATTCCATTTCAATTTCTGCTATTAAGACCTGCACTCTAGCGCTGATTTGGGCTAAGACCTCGGCGGCGATCAGCTCATCATTGATCCTGAACCGCTCACGATAATCTACCAAATGGGGCGATGTAAACAACCCCACCCGGTACCCATGGTGTTTAAGCACGTTAGCGATAAAAGCTGCGGTTGATCCTTTGCCGTTGGTTCCCCCAATATGAATCGACCGAAATTGGCGGTGAGGATCACCGAGCCGTGCACACAGCTCAGTGATCCGTTCTAATCCTAAGTAAGCGCTGAAACGCTGCTGTTTCTGGAAAGGATGATGATTATCCACTGACGATCTCCTCATACATCGAAGTCAGCTTCGCAACTGTATCGGTAAGCAGTGCTAGCTTCTCTTTTTCTTTTTCGACAACAGCTTCCGGTGCCTTGTTGACAAAACCTGGATTGCTGAGTTTCTTCTCAGTTCGTTCTAATTCCTGCTTCGCTTTAGACAATTCTTTTTCAATTCGTTTAGCCTCTGCTTCAAGGTCAATCATTCCAGCTAAAGGCAGATAGATCTCGACACCATTTGTAACCGCTGCAGCACTCCGCTCTGGTTTTTCGCCTGGTGCTCCGATTTCTACTTCCGCTAAACCAGCCAAGTTCTGCAGATATTGAATATTGGCTTTCAGAACCTGCTGCCGTTCTGCATCAGTTTGGAAGATAGCAGTGATTTTGCGTCCTGGCGGAACCTGCTTTTCACTGCGAATTGTACGAATTTCTGTAATTACATTCATGAGCAGCTGCATGGTTCTTTCCGCATCTTCATCCCTGAGCTCAGTTTCCACCGGCCAGGGAGCAAGCATAATGGTTTCACCAGCAAGCGGCAGTTTCTGCCAAATCTCTTCAGTAATAAAAGGCATATAAGGATGCAGCAGCTGCATGGTATTTCTAAATACGTACCACAGTGTATACTGGGAAGCATAGCGGGCTTCATCTCCATGTCTGCCGTAAAGCCGCGGTTTTACCCATTCAATATACCAATCGCAGAGCTCGCTCCAAATAAAATCATACAGCACTCGGGCTCCTTCGCCAATATCATAGCGCTCGAGATGGCGAGTAACTTCATTCACTGCATGCTGGTAGCGGCTTAAAATCCATCTGTCGGCCACAGACAATTCATTTTCTGGTTTGCCCTGCTCAGGATCGAAATCCTCAAGATTCATCAATGTAAAGCGTGCCGCGTTCCAGATTTTATTGGCAAAATTGCGGTATGCTTCAACTTTCTCTGGAATAAAACGGAGGTCGTTACCGGGGGCAACCCCGATCACCAGATTAAATCTCAAAGCATCTGCACCGTATTCCTCAATCACTTTCAGAGGATCGACGCCGTTGCCGAGCGACTTGCTCATTTTGCGTCCCAACTCATCCCGAACTAAACCATGAATTAAAACATCTTTAAACGGCCGCTCGCCCATGAACTCTAAACTCATGAAAATCATGCGGGCAACCCAAAATGGAATAATGTCAAAACCTGTTACTAATACACTGGTCGGATAAAAATGCTTTAATTCGGGGGTTTCTTCCGGCCAACCTAAAGTCGAAAACGGCCACAGTGCTGAGGAAAACCAGGTATCCAGCACATCTGGGTCCTGCTCAATGTGCTTCGAACCGCATTTGCGGCACTCAGTTGGATCCTCAACTGCAGCAAACACCTCACCGCAGTCCTGACAGTACCAAACCGGAATGCGGTGACCCCACCACAGCTGGCGTGAGATACACCAGTCTCTGATATTCTCCATCCAGTTCAAATAGTTTTTGCTGAACCTTTCTGGTACGAACCGAATTGTTCCATTCTTAACTGCTTCAATTGCCGGCTCAGCCAAAGGCTTCATTTTCACGAACCACTGCTTAGAAACTAATGGCTCAACAACCGTGCCGCAGCGGTAGCATTCGCCAACCGCATGCACATGGTCTTTGATCTCAACTAAAAGCCCCAGTTTTTCTAAATCCTGAACTATCAGCTTGCGGCAGGCATACCGATCCATACCGGCATATTTACCTGCTTCCTTAGTCATATGAGCATCTCGACCAATAACAACTACCTGTTCCAAGTTATGGCGCAGTCCAATTTCAAAGTCGTTAGGGTCGTGGGCCGGAGTAATCTTGACCATACCGGAACCAAAGCTGGGATCCACATAATCATCAGCAATAATAGGAATCTCGCGCTCAATCAAAGGCACAATTACGTGCTTGCCAATTAGATCTTGATATCTAGGATCATCAGGATTTACTGCGACAGCAGTATCTCCTAACAGAGTTTCCGGTCTAGTGGTTGCAATTTGAATGTGGCCGCTGCCGTCGGCAAAAGGATACTTAATATAATAAAGCTTGCCATTTTCTTCTTCATGGTCTACTTCAATATCCGATAGGGTTGTAGAGCAGTTTGGACACCAATTTACACTGTAATTACCCTGATAAATCAAACCCTTCTCATAAAGGCGAACAAACACCTCACGAACAGCTCTTGAGCACCCTTCGTCCATCGTGAACCGTTCACGATCCCAATCTGCTGAAGACCCCAGCTTCTTTAACTGGGTAATGATGCGGTCTCCATACTTTTCTTTCCAAGCCCATACCCGCTTTAAGAACTCTTCGCGGCCTAAATCATGGCGTGTCAGCCCTTCTGTTTTCCTGACATGGTCTTCTACCCTTGCTTGGGTAGCAATTCCGGCATGATCTGTGCCGGGAACCCAAAGGGCATTGTAACCCTGCATCCGCTTCCACCGGATTAAAATATCCTGATAGGTTTCATCGAGAGCATGACCCATATGAAGTTCACCGGTAACATTAGGCGGAGGGATCACAATACAAAACGGCTCTTTATCTAGTTCAACTTCAGCATGGAAATAGCCGTTGGATTCCCAGTACTGATACCACTTGTCTTCTACTTCTTGAGGATTGTAGGTTTTCGCAAGTGTTTTGGTTTCGCTCATCCTAGTTCAACTCCTTCCAAAAAATAAAACCTTTCCATCCAAAGGACGAAAAGGTTCTTTCGCGGTACCACCTTTATTCTCAGGCAGCACAAATAAGCTGCTGAGCACTCAACAGGCGTAACGTGCCTGAATCGGCCGAGACTACTAGTACCTTCATCCCGACAGCTCACGAGCGACCTTCGCCAGCCCATACTTAGGAAATCTTCCACCAAATGATTTCCCTCTCTGCAAGCGGTACACAGCTACTCCTCTCGATCATCGCTTTTTGCCTTTTAATCGCTAACATCGTACACCAATCACGAGAAATTGTCAATATCTACAGCGATTAAGTCCTATGGTCTAAACCAAAGTTTCTGTCATCTCCACTTAATTCGAGGTCCCTTGGTTTAACTCTAATCTATTCGGTCCCTTTTGTCTGGTTATTTAATTACTACTTCTTATTTCTACATCTCCTGCAGTATCCAAAAATCCGCAGACTGTGATCAACTATTTCAAAATCCCGTTCTTTAGCAATTTTTGCCTCGAGTTTCTCCAGCAGGTCATCGTTGAACTCACTGATTTCTCCACATTCAAGGCAGATTAGATGATGATGATAATGCTCTTCCGACCTGCGCCCCAGCTCATACCGGCTCTGCCCATCCCCATAATCAAAACGGTAGATAATATTTAACTTCTCCAGCAGCTCTAAAGTTCGGTAGACAGTAGCCAATCCAATTTCCGGGGCTAATTTTTTTGTCATTAAAAAGATATCCTCAGCACGCAGATGAGCATCAGTATTGTCCAGCAACACCTGCACCACTGCCTCTCTCTGGGGAGTTAAGCGCAGGTCATTCGCCTCCAACTGCTCTTGAATCTCAGATAAACTTAGATACCTATCCATGATCCACTCCTTTATTGAAACCGGGAGTAATAGTAGAAACAAATTGCCACTACCACAATAACCAACAGCACTAACTGCACAGCCCAGTAACCTAAGCTCCGCTTCGGCTTGCGTATCTGGGGTGAATTAGCATGCCCAAAACTCCAGAGCGCAGCTAATAAAATACCCAGCAGGGGATAGAGCCAAAAGGCAGCTCGGCTGCTCTCTTCAGCCGCGAACAGCAGCAGCCAATGGAGCCAAACCACAAGCGTCAGCGCTGAAATAAAAATCTGTCCGTCAAAGCGCTGTGCCTGGCGCACCTGTAAAACGATAAACCGAATTACATAGTAACCTAACGCAGTGTACAGGGACAAGGGATGGAGCTTAAATTCTCCCAATTGCACCGCCCACGGGACTGCAGTTGTTCTGCCTAACACATTTGAGCCTAAGGCAGAGAACAGCTTGATCCAAATAAGACCAGGTGTTATCGCATCAAGAAAATGAAGACCAAAAATCCCTTTGTAGAAAGTAGATATCAGACCATAAATCACCGCAAAAATCAATCCTACCCTAAGATCAACACCAGCAGACAGCTCCGTCAAAATTTTCCATGGTGTTAACAGAGCTCCCGCCCCATACTGCCCAATCAAAACCGCTAACCGGCCGGCAACAAAAAATGCAAAAGCAGTCCCAAGAATAAAGTCAAACATATTGGACCAGCTGATTCCTCTGCGCCGGCCTGCTTTTAGAGCTGATGCAGCGCCAAACAATAATCCCAAACCAGTAAAAAAACCATAAACATATACGGGCATACCAGCAAAGTAGAACAGGACATTATCCAAAATAATCACCTATCCTTCTGACTATCTAGTTCCCTGAATCGCCCGTTAGTTCCTCCCTGTCTGCTGGACTAAATCTAAAAACTGCTGTTCATTTAAGACAGTAATTCCCAACTCCTGAGCTTTAGTCAATTTCGAGCCAGCCTTTTCGCCAGCGATCAGATACGTGGTATTTCTGCTGACGCTGCTCGTTACGTTAGCACCTAGGCTGCGGAGCAAGTCTTCCGCTTCCCTGCGGCTGAAACGCTCTAATTTGCCGGTTACTACAAAAGTGTGACCTGCTAGAAACTGCGAACCGGATGCCTTACTCTGGACCATATTAACACCTGCTGCCTGGAGGCGATCAATTAGGTCATTATTTTCTGGGCGGCTGAAATAATCAACTACACTGGTTGCGATTTTCTCTCCTACAGCATCAATGGTAATCAGTTCTGCATATTCCGCCTGCCTGAGCCGTTCCATACTGCCAAAATGAAGTGCTAATTCTCGAGCTACTTCACTACCTACAAATCTAATACCTAAAGCAAACACAAGGTTTGCCAGTGGTCGAGTCTTGCTTGCTTCTATTGCCGCCAGTAAATTCTCGGCTGATTTATGTCCAAAACGCTCTAGCTCAATCAGCTGTTCATAGCGGAGCTGATATAAATCTGCGGGATCCTCAACCAAGCCTGCATCGATCAGCTGCTGAATCACAGCTGGTCCCAAGCCCTCGATATTCATCGCATTCCGGGAAGCGTAGTGGATCAGCCGTTCATATGATTGTGCCGGACACTCGAAATTCACACAGCGAACTGCCGCTTCTCCAGCCTGTCTCTGCAGCTGCTCACCGCAGGCAGGACACACTTGCGGCATCATAAAAATCTTTTCCTGACCTGTTCGCCGCTCTGGAAGTGACCTGACTATCTCAGGGATAACATCGCCTGCTTTTTGAATTACCACATAGTCTCCAATTCGAATATCTTTATTCTTCACATAGTCTTCGTTATGCAGTGCCGCCCGGCTCACAGTCGAACCGGCAACCAGTGTTGGTGTCAGGATGGCGAGCGGTGTCACAGCTCCAGTGCGTCCCACATTAACCTCAATGTCCAAAACTTGGGCTACCGCCTGTTCAGCCGGGAATTTATAGGCTACTGCCCACCTGGGGCTTTTAGCAGTTGCTCCCAGCTTCTCCTGCACTGCCAAACTGTTGACCTTGACAACAATCCCATCAATATCGAAAGGCAGACTGCCGCGTTTTTCTGTCCAAGTCTCAATAAACGTCCAGACTTGATCAATATTTTCACAGTGCTGGATATAGGGACTAACTTTAAAGCCTAACTCTTTTAACCATTTTATGCTGTCAATATGGGTTGTGAGCAGTTCATGATCTACTGTTCCAATGCTGTACACATAAATGTCCAGCTTGCGGCTGGCAGTAACTTTTGGATCCAGCTGACGCACAGATCCAGCAGCCGCATTCCGAGGATTAGCAAATAACGCCTCACCTTTTTCAGCTCGTTCTTTATTTAGAAGCTCATAGGCTTCTTTGGGCATATACACCTCCCCGCGAACTTCCAAGCTCACAGGTTCCCGCAGCCTCAGGGGAATCGAGCGAATGGTGCGCAAGTTCTGCGTGATATCCTCACCCACCTGCCCATCACCGCGGGTTGCCCCGCGGACGAAGATACCATTTTCGTAAGTTAAGGAAACTGCTAAACCGTCAAATTTAAGCTCACACACATAATCCACCGGTGCTCCAGCCCAGCGTTCCACCCTCTTGGCGAAATCTTCCAGCTCCTTTTGATTAAAGGCATTGCTTAAACTCAACAGCGGAGTTCGGTGTTCAACCTGAGCAAATCCCCCAACAACAGCATGACCTACCCTTTGGGTGGGAGAATCTGGTGTAACCGTTTCAGGATATCTGGCTTCAAGCTCGATCAATTCTCGCATCAGCTGATCATACTCGTGGTCTGAAATCACTGGATCGTCAAGTACATAATAGCGGTAATTATGATAATTCAGCTGCTCGCGCAGTTCAGCAATTCTTTTTAGATCAGCATTCTTTCCCATACATTGACCTCCTCCAGAACTAAATCTTGGTAATTGGAGCAATGCTGGCTGCAAACTGCTTGATCACATTATCAGCAAAAACAATCTTAATTATATCACCGGATACAGCCACAACCTGTCCCTCACCAAAATGTTCATGGTGAACCCGGTCACCCACCTCATAAGTATCGGCTGCTGACTGGGCTCCCGTGCCCACTGCCACAGCACGACGGCGGTGATGGACTTCTCCTCTATCATCGACCTGCTCCAAAAGTGTTTCTGGAATTTCTTTTACAAACATTGAAATTGGATTGGTGCTGACACTGCCGAATAAAGTGCGGTATTCAGCACAAGTTAGATAAATTTCTTCTTTAGCCCTAGTTAAGCCGACGTAGGCCAGCCGCCGCTCTTCCTCAATCTGACCAGGTTCCCAAATTGAACGGGCACTGGGAAACACTCCGTCCTCCATTCCCACCAGGAAAACCACAGGAAATTCTAAACCCTTAGCTGCATGCAGCGTCATTAAACTCACTGCATCTGCCTCCTGATCATAGTTGTCGACATCGGACATTAAGGCGAGCTGTTCTAGGAATAGATCCAAACCCTGATTTTCTTCCCCTTGATCAAACTGTTTGGTAACAGTTAAAAACTCATTTAAGTTTTCGAGACGTGTTTCAGCCTCGACTGTCTGCTCTGCATTTAACATCTGTTTATAGCCTGTGTCGTGCAGAATCATTTCAACAATGTCGGTCACTGACTTCTGCGCCAGCTCATGCTTCCACTTAACATACAGATCGCGAAATTCACTTAAGATCTGCTTGAATCTTCCGGTTAAATTGGGCACTGAATCAAGCTGCTCTAAGGTCTCAAATAAACTCAAACCATGGGTTTGAGCGTAATCCTCCAGTCTGGCTACTGTGGTCGGACCAATACCCCGCTTGGGAACATTGATAATCCGCTTAAAACTGAAATTATCCAGCGGATTAGCCAGCAGGCGCAGATAAGCCATCAGATCTTTAATCTCTTTGCGGTCATAAAACCGCAGTCCTGCTACGATACGATAGGGCAGACCGCGGCGTACAAATTCCTCTTCAATAATCCGAGATTGAGCATGGGTGCGGTACAGAATTGTAAAGTCTTGATACTGCCGTTTATTAGTCTGCACTTGGCTTGCAATCACATTTGCGACAAACGCTGCTTCCTGCCGCTCATCCGATGCCTGGTAAAATTTTAGCTTTTCGCCATCACCATTGCTAGTAAAGAGATTCTTGCCCTTGCGCTCAACATTGTGGGCAATTAACTGGTTAGCAGCAGTGAGGATGTTCTGGGTCGATCGGTAATTCTGCTCTAAGCGAATTACTTTGGCATTAGGAAAATCCCGCTCAAAATCTAAAATATTGCGGATATCTGCGCCTCTAAAGGCATAGATCGACTGATCATCGTCACCCACAACACAAAGATTCTGATACTTAGCAGCCAATAAATTTACAAGCTGGTACTGGGCATGATTAGTATCTTGATACTCATCAACTAGAATATAGCGGAACCGATCTTGATAGGAAGCGCAGACATGCGGATTAGTCCGGAATAGTTCCACAGTTTTCATAATCAAATCATCAAAATCAAAGGCATTATTTTCCTCAAGTTTCTGCTGGTAGCTCTGGTAAACCCTACTTACCTGCCGTTCCCAAAAATCTGCTACTTTCCCATCATATTCTTGAGGTCCGAGAAGCTCATTTTTAGCACTGCTGATCGCCGAAAGCAGTGCGCGGGGATCAAACCGCTTTGGATCGAGATTTAATTCTTTCAAGACCTCCCGAATCACCACTAACTGATCGGAGGTGTCAAAAATCTGAAAGTTTGCTTGGTAGCCAAGCTTAGCAGCATGAGCTCTCAGAATCCGCACGCAGGTGGAGTGGAATGTGCTAACCCAAATGCCTTGAGCAATTCCTCCAACTAACTGACTGACCCGCTCCTTCATTTCTTGGGCTGCTTTATTTGTAAAAGTTACAGCTAAAATTTGATCTGGCCTTACACTGCCGTGCTTAATCAAATAAGCAATGCGATAAGTTAAAACCCTGGTTTTTCCGCTGCCAGCACCGGCAATAACCAATAACGGCCCACTGCCGTGAGTTACGGCCTCTTTCTGGCGCGGATTCAGGGTGTCTAGTAAATCCATCATATTCCCCTTTCTGTTTCCCAACTAGTTTCTAAACCTTCAAAGCATTTACCAGCAATCCCCTAAAGGTTTTAGCTGGGCATATACGAAATTAAGATCATGTCATAAAATTTTACAGCTTTGGAAGGAAGTGAGCTTGTTGGGAAAGAAGCACTTATTATTCCTAATACTGATCAGTGTTGTTTTTTTAACCGGCTGTACGCTTTTTGGCGTGCCCAGCATTACTCCACCCCATAATGGTGGTGATGATGACGGCACCAGCGTAGATCCTAGTCCCGGATACGGCAGTTTGGTCGGAACAGTATATCATGCAGGTTTTAGCGAAGCAAAGCTCCAGTCGGGTCAAGTAGAAATTGACGGCAGAACTGTTCCAATTAAAAACGGTACCTATGAAATTCACAATCTGCCGAACGGAACATACACCATGCGGGTTACCAAACAATGGTACAAGCCTGCTGAAATCCAGGTTGTTGTACAGGGGTCAACTATTCAAGATGTAGAAATGATTCCGGATCTAACTTTTAATGAATTAGATCTTTTTGCTCGGCTCGTGCATGCGGAATCCCAAGGAGAAATCGAAATCGGTCAAATAGCTGTGGCTGCCACAGTTCTCAATCGAGTACTGCATCCTGACTACCCAAACAGCATTACTGGAGTAATCTATGAAGTAACAGTTGTTAACGGTATCAAGTACTATCAATATGAGCCAGTCTTAAATGGTCGAATCAATTTACCGGCTGGACAGGTAGCAAAAGACGCTGTAAAATACGCCTTGGCTGGGACTGATCCAACCTATGGTGCTACAGGCTTCTTCGCACACCGTTTAGTGCCTCAGTACAACAGCAGCGGCAAAAGGGCCTGGGTGTGGGAGCAGTGGGATAAAGACCCCTATAAAATTAGAATTGGCAATCACAGCTTCTTTAGATAAGTGCCAAACCTGAAGGCTGTCCTCGCGGACAGCCTATTTTCTTCGAGATGCTAATTCTTGCCAAATCTGATCTAAAGCGACATTCTTCTCAACCAGCAGCACCAAGAGATGGTACAGTAAGTCGCTCACCTCGTAAATCAGCTCCTCAGGCTCAGCATTCTTTGCGCCAATAATTACTTCTGCTGTTTCTTCTCCCACTTTTTTCAGGATTTTATCGATACCCTGCTCAAACAGGTAGTTTGTATAGGAACCGGACTTGGGATTCTGCTTGCGCTCGACAATCAAATCATAGAGCTGATGCAGAATCTGGGAGTGGTATACAGCAGCTGGATCAAAACACTGTTCAGGCCTTGCAGAGTTTTCCTCTGCTGCTACCGGATAATGAAAGCAGGATTGATAGCCTTCGTGGCAGGCTCCAGGACCAGCTTGATCAACAGTGATCAGCAAGCTGTCATAATCGCAGTCCGCGGTAATCTCAACAACACGCTGTACATGGCCGGATGTTTCGCCCTTCTGCCACAATCTCTGACGGCTGCGGCTGTAAAACCAGGTAAAGCCTGTTTCCAGAGTTTTGTCCAGGGCTTCCTGATTCATATAGGCAAGCATTAAAACCTGACCACTGCGGTTCTGAACTATAGCTGGTATCAGTCCGTTTTGATCAAACTTTAACTTTCGCTTCATTCATCTCACCCCTACTCTGGCAGCCGCGATAGCTTCAGCCAAATCAATTTGATTGGTATACAGCGCCTTGCCGATAATCACTGCATAAACACCAACAGAGGTTAACTCCTGCAGATTGCGGATATCATCCAGTGATGATACGCCCCCTGATGCAACGATTTTAACTCCGGCTTTGGCGATTTCTTTTAACGCTGTTAGGTTCGGTCCACTGAGCATGCCATCCCGCGCAATATCTGTATAAATAATCTCCTTGATTCCATGTTTTTTCATTCGTTCAACCAATTCTAATGCGGAAACTGTGGTGGTTTCCAACCAGCCTTTGACTGCTACCATGCCGTCTCTAGCATCAATCCCAACAACAATTCGCTCTCCATACTTAGCAACCGCCTCTGTAAACCACTGGGGCTCATCCAGCACGGCGGTACCTAAGATCACCCGAGCTGCACCAGCCGCAAAAGCAGCCTCTACTGCTGCCAGATCCCGCAGTCCCCCGCCTAGTTCAATGGGGATTGGTACAGCTTGGGAAATTTTTTGAACTACATCCAGATTTTGTGGATATCCTACCCGCGCACCGTCAAGATCCACAATATGCAGCATCTCTGCACCAGCTTGGGCAAAGGCCTGAGCAGTCTGAACCGGATCTGAACTGTACACGGTTTTTTTCTGATAATCGCCCTGCTCTAAGCGAACGCATTCACCATTAATTAGATCAATTGCAGGAATAATGATCATCTCTATTTCGCTCCCTAATCTCTATAGATCTAATTTACCTTTAGTAGACAGCACTGTTTCATCATTAGTCAGTTTAACCGCTTGGCGGAGTGCATGAGCCAGGGCCTTAAACAGTGCCTCAATAATATGATGGCTGTTATGTCCAGCAAGCTGCCGCACATGCAGAGTCAAACCAGCATTAACAGCAAATGCGCGTAAAAACTCCTCTACCAAACAGGTTTCAAATTGACCAACGCTGGCCTGCGGCAGCTTTAAATCTTGAGCTAAAAATCCCCGCCCGCAGATATCTAATACCACCTGAACCAAAGCTTCATCCATCGGGATGCAGGCATTTCCATAGCGAGCAATACCAGAGCCATCAGCAATGCACTTCCTAAAGGCGCTGCCTAAACAGATGCCAACATCCTCAACTGTATGATGACCATCAACTTCCAGATCACCTCTGCAGTCCACCGCTAAATCGAAGCCACCATGGCGGGCAAAGGCAGTCAGCATATGATCAAAAAATCCGATCCCAGTTTTGACCTCAGCAGTGCCTGTGCCATCCAAATTTAGCTCAATCCTGATATCTGTTTCTTTGGTTGTGCGGGCCAGCTTAGTGCTCCGTCCACGTTCAGCCATCACTGTCACCTGCTTCCAGATCCCTGAGGCGGATGCGAATCGCATTTCCGTGAGCGGTTAATCCTTCCCGATCCGCAATTTCAACCGCCTGCGGGCCAAATTTTTTCAGCCCTGCTTCCGAATAGTAAATAATACTGGATTTTTTCACAAAATCGTTGGTTGTCAGTGGTGAGGCAAAACGGGCTGTACCGTTCGTAGGCAGAATATGGTTTGGACCTGCTATGTAGTCGCCGATTGGTTCAGCAGCATATCTGCCTAAGAAAATTGCCCCTGCATGCTTGATTTTTCCCACTAATTCCCAAGGATTTTCCACCAGCAGTTCTAGATGCTCAGGAGCAAATATATTAGCCAATTCAACCGCTTGATCCAGATCTTCAGCGATCACGATTATTCCCCAGCGCTCCAGAGCTGCTGCCGCTATTTCAGCGGTATCAAGAGTGCTTAACTGCTTCTGCAGTTCCGATTGAACAGCTGCCGCCAGCTTTTCGCTGGTGGTGATCAAAGCCGCAGAAGCTTCCCAATCATGCTCAGCTTGGGATAATAAATCGGCAGCTACATAGGAAGCAGGCGCAGTATCGTCGGCGATAATTAGAATCTCACTGGGTCCAGCGATTGATTCAATCCCTACGCGGCCGAACACCATTTTCTTAGCCAAGGTTACAAACAAATTACCTGGCCCCACGATTTTGTCTACCCGTGGAACAGTTTCTGTACCGTACGCCAAAGCTGCGATTGCCTGAGCGCCGCCAGCCTTTAGAACCCGCGTAACTCCACAGCGCTTAGCTGCTACCAGCAGATGAGGATCTACCACTCCATCCCGCAGCGGCGTCGCCATAATAATCTCTTCAACCCCAGCAACCTGAGCTGGAACAGCACTCATCACTACTGAAGAGATCAAAGGCGCATTGCCGCCAGGCACATAAATACCAACCCGCTCTAAGGGGGTAACTTTCTGGCCTAGAATAATGCCATCAGCTTCTGGGGAAAACCAGCTGTTTTCTAACTGTTTCTGATGATAATTCCTGATATTAGTTATTGCAGTATCTAACGCTTCCAGAAACTGGGGACTCACCAAAGCTTCTGCCTGCTCAAATTCGGCTTCTTTGACAAAAAGCTCCTCTGGGGTTAATTTCTGACCGTCTATCTTTTCTATGTACCGCAGAAGCCCGACATCACCTTCCTGTTTGATATCCCCCAATATTACCGCTACTGATTCCTGGGGGGACAGGGCTTTTCCAAAAATCTGCTTAGTTCGCTCCATTCCAGCTGGACTTACCTGAACTTCATCCAGATCAGGTCTAGTCACTAATTCCCTAACTGCTTCCAAGGAATTATAATCTTTAACATTGACAATCCGCACTTAAATCACCCCTTCAAGAGCATTTACCAGTTCAGCAATTTCTTCCCTTTTAGTTTTTAAACTGACTCTGTTGGCAATCAGCCGCGCTGTACTCTCCATAATTGTATCCAGCACCACCAAGCCATTTTCAACAAGAGTGCGGCCAGTTTCAGTAATATCTACGATCGCTTCGCTTAAGCCAACTATTGGTCCCAGTTCGATCGAGCCGTGGAGAGGGATAATTTCTACCTGAATGCCGTGACTGTTAAAAAACTGCTCAGCAGTGTGGGGATATTTACTGGCTACGCGGCTGTTGAAATCCAGTTCCTGGACACTGCTTATATTCAGCTCACTAGGTACTGCTACAACCAATTTACAATACCCGTAGTTTAAGTCCAGTAATTCCGCCACTTCTTTATCGCTTTCAACCAAAGTATCCTTTCCCACCACTCCTAAATCTGCTGCACCATATTCTACATAAGTAGGAACATCTGCAGGTTTGGCAAGAATAAACTGCAAATTCGCTTGCGGGACATCAATCACCAGCTTACGCGTTTCTCGAGCCAGTTCCTCACAATTATAATTTGCTTGACTAAGTAGTTTAAGGAATGAATCTAATAACCTGCCTTTAGCAACAGCTATGCTTAACATCACACCGCCCCCTCATTGGTACTCATTGGAATTGAGCGGACCCCATCAGCGCCAACAATTACTACGCGACTGAATCCTTTTTGGCGCGCATAGTTTACAGCTTCACTCTCCGAAAAACCTTGAATATCTACCTCAACCCGGGTTCCTTTCTTCCGCTCAGCAGCAGCATAATTGACAGCATGGCGCCAAGAAAGGGGCAGTACAAAAATGCCATTATTCTGTTCCGGCGGGCGCTGACCTTGATTCTCTAAAACCAGCATCAAACGCTCCAAACCAAAAGCAAAACCAACAGCTGGCAGATCTGTACCAAATCGTTCACTAAGATGGTCATAGCGTCCACCACTGCAGATCGTAAAACCAAGATTGGGCACATATCCTTCTACAACCATTCCGGTGTAATATCCAAGTGATTTTACAATACTGAGATCAATATAGACCTGATCCTCAAGACCATAGGCTTTGAGATATGAGTAGATCTGTTTCAAATTAGCAACCGCACTGCGAGCTCGAGGATTTTCTGTACTGTGATATGCCTGGTCTAGAAGTGACTCGCGGCCGCGAAAATGGGGCAGTTTTAACAGTAACTGCTTAGCCTGTTCCGACAAGTCGCTTTCTGCCACCAATGCCTTCAGCCCAACCAAATCCTTTGTCAGCAGCAGCTGCCAAAACTGCCGCTTCTGCGTCTCAGACTCACATTCTTCGAGAATACCATGAATATAACCGGTGTGCCCTAAATCTAAATGAAAATCCTTCACGCCCAGCTCGTTGAAAACCGTGACTGCTAAGGCGGCAGCTTCCGCATCCGCAGCAGCCGCACTGCTTCCAATCAATTCAACTCCCGCCTGATAAAATTCCCGCTGAAATCCCACTTGGACGTCATCATAGCGAAAAACATTTGCCAGATAACTGAGGCGAAGCGGTTTAGGCTCATCTTTAAGTCTTGTCGCTACCATGCGGGCAATCGGTGTAGTTAGGTCCGGTCTCAGCACCAGCAGCTTTCCATTATGATCAAAAAAGCGATAAGTCTGCTGGTTTACAGCCCCACCCTGCGCCAAAACATCGTAGAATTCAAAAGTAGGGGAAATCACTTCTTGATATCCCCAACTAGTAAACACATCCCGAATTTTTTGTTCCAATTCTAGCTTCCATTTAGCATCTGAGGGTAAAAAATCTTTAACCCCCCGAGGTGTACGCAAATCCATCATCAACGCCTCCTCATTCCCATTCAATGGTTGCCGGGGGCTTGCTGCTGATATCATAAACCACGCGGTTTACCCCCTTAACCTCATGCAGGATCCGAGTGCTCACCCGCTCGAGCAGATCATACGGGAGGCGAATCCAGTCTGCAGTCATGCCATCCTCACTGTTAACCGCTCTGAGGGCAACTACATGGTCATAGGTACGGTCTTCTTCCAGCATTCCTACAGTTCTGGTATCAGTCAAAACTGCCAATGCCTGCCATACCTTGCGGTACCATCCAGATCGCCGCAGCTCTTCAATGAAAATAGCATCTGCTTCCCGTAAGATCTCTAATTTAGCTTTAGTGATTTCACCAATCACCCGCACTCCTAGGCCTGGACCAGGGAATGGATGGCGGAACACTATTGATTCAGGCAGACCCAGCTGCTGGGCAACCATTCTCACTTCATCTTTAAATAACTGGCGCAGCGGTTCAATCAATTCGAACTGGAGATCATCCGGCAGACCGCCAACGTTGTGGTGGGACTTGATCACAGCTGCTTGTCCTACCCCACTCTCAATTACATCGGGGTATAATGTCCCCTGCACCAAAAAGTCAACATCGCCAAGCTTTTTGGCTTCTGCTTCAAACACACGGATAAACTCGGTACCGATGATCTTCCGTTTTTGTTCAGGATCAGTTACACCTGCTAGCTTAGATAAAAACCCCTCACTAGCATCAACAGCAACCAAATTCAAATCAAAATCTTCGCTGAAGATTTTGCTTACTTCTTGCGCTTCATTTTTGCGCATCAATCCATTGTCCACAAAAATGCAGGTCAGCTGTGGACCTACAGCTTTATGTACCAATACTGCTGCTACCGAAGAGTCGATGCCCCCACTGAGGCCACAGACAACCTTTTTATCACCAACCTGTCGGCGGATTGCTTCTACCGTTGCAGCAATAAAACGATCCATTGTCCAGCTCTGACTGCAGCCGCAAATTCTTAAGACAAAGTTTTCAATAATTTTAGCATCAGGATCAAACCAAACACCATACAGCCTGCGGCTGCGATCTGCTGCCGCAGCAGCTTGACCCGCACCGCTGGCCAGCTCCTTAAACCCCGGCGGCAGCTTTTGCACCTGGATCCCACCAGATACTGTCAAGTCCTCAGCCGCCAATTCGGCACAATCCCAGAACAAATCTTGAAAATCGCTGATTTGAACTAATTCCGCTTCCGAATTTGGTCCAGTTTCAACCCTTCCCCCAAGCTGCTCCAACATTACCGCCATACCAGATCCTATACCTAGAATTGGAATGCCTAGGTTATAGATCTCAGAATCCAGCAGTATTTTCTGAGCTGCATCTAAGTTTGCTGCACCAGAAAGGATTATTCCTGCTGGGTTTTTGGCTGTAATCTCGCCAATGGCAGCATTCCAGGGCATTATTTCACTATACACCTGACAATCACGAATATTTCTAGCAATCGACTGACTGTGGTGTGTTCCAAAGTCTAGAACGACAATCATTTCCACCGCTATCACCATCCTGTGTTAACTACCTAAATAAGCCGAAGGGGATAAAATCGCCACATACGGCAGCGAACGATACTGCTCAGCATAATCAATACCGTATCCCACCACAAACTCATCGGGAATTGTGAAACCTAAGTAATCGGCGTGCTCATCAACCTGCCGCCGCTCTGGTTTATCCAATAAAGCTGCTACCTTCAAACTTGCTGGGTTGCGTGACAGCAAATTTTTCTTTAGGTAGCTCAGCGTTAAACCAGTGTCCACAATATCTTCTACAATCAAAACATGGCGTCCCTCAATTGGCAGATCAAGATCTTTGAGAATTCTCACAGCGCCAGAAGTCTGATAAGAACTTCCATAGCTGGAAACTGCCATGAAATCAACATTAACCGGAATTGATACCTTCCGAATCAAATCTGAAAAAAAGCAGATCGCTCCTTTTAAAATGCCAACCAGCACTAAATCTTTACCTTGATAATCGGCAGATATCTGTGCCCCGAGTTCCTGCACACGAGTGCTGATTTGTTCTTCGGTTAGTAAAATCTCCTGGATCGTATTCATCTGCACACGCTCCTCGCCAAATCATCTTATAACTAACTATTGTTCGCTAACAAGATAGGCATTTCCTTTCACACAAGTGTTAACATAACGCAAAAAGGGAATCCTGCACATTAACAGGATTCCCTTTTATCCTCAGCAATACTTTATTGATCTATTACATCATGCCTGGACCCATTCCTGCACCTTCAGGCATTGCCGGAGCTGGTTCAGGTTTGTCAGCAATTAAGGTCTCAGTGGTCAGCAGCATAGCTGCGATCGAAGCAGCGTTCTGCAGTGCACTGCGGGCTACCTTAGCTGGGTCAATAATACCTTTTTCAACCATGTTGACAAACTCCATGCTGACTGCGTCAAAACCGATTCCTTCTTCAGCTTCCTTAACCTTTTCAACGATGATGGCACCTTCAACACCAGCATTGTTAGCAATCTGCTTGAGAGGAGCTTCTAACGCCTTGCGGACAATCTGGATACCAGTCATGACGTCGCCTTCAGCGTCTACATTGTCTAGAGCTTTAATGCAGTCGATCAGCATTGTTCCGCCGCCGGCTACAATTCCTTCTTCTACAGCAGCTCTTGTTGCAGACAGGGCATCTTCAATGCGGTGTTTCTTTTCTTTCAATTCAGTTTCGGTAGCAGCACCAACTTGAATTACAGCTACACCGCCAGCCAGCTTAGCTAAGCGCTCCTGCAGTTTTTCACGATCATAATCGGAAGTGGTTTCTTCGATTTCGTTGCGGATTTGATTGATTCTAGCTTGGATAGCTTCAGATGAGCCTTTACCGTCAACAATGGTTGTATCTTCCTTGGTAATTCTGACCTGGCGAGCAGAACCAAGCATATCCATAGTTGTATTTTCAAGTTTGAGTCCTAAGTCTTCAGAGATAACTTGTCCGCCAGTTACTGTAGCAATATCACTGAGCATAGCTTTACGGCGATCACCAAAGCCTGGAGCTTTCACAGCAGCTACTTGCAGAGTGCCGCGCAGCTTGTTAACAATCAAAGTAGCTAAGGCTTCGCCTTCAACGTCCTCAGCAATGATCAGCAGCGGCTTGTTAACCTGGATAGTTTTCTCTAAAATTGGAAGAATATCAGCAACAGCACTGATCTTTCTGTCTGTAATTAAAATATTTGGTTCATCTAAAACAGCTTCCATTTTATCGTTATCAGTTACCATGTAAGGAGATACGTAACCGCGATCAAACTGCATACCTTCTACAACTTCTAAAGTTGTACCGATTGAGTTGGATTCTTCAACAGTAATTACGCCATCTTTACCAACTTTTTCCATTGCATCAGCGATCAGATCGCCAATTTCTTTATCATCAGCAGAAATAGAAGCAACTTGGGCAATAGCCTCTTTAGTTTCTACTGGTTTAGCTACTTTTCCAATTTTTTCTACCGCAAGTGCAACTGCTTTTTCAATACCCCGCTTGAGGAACATTGGGTTCGCACCAGCAGCAACGTTTTTCAATCCTTCGCGGATCATTGCTTGAGCCAGTATTGTAGCTGTAGTAGTTCCGTCACCGGCTACATCATTGGTTTTAGTAGCTACTTCTTTAACCAGTTGAGCACCCATGTTCTCGAATGGATCTTCCAATTCGATCTCCCGGGCAATTGTCACACCATCATTAGTAATGGTTGGTGAACCGTACTTTTTTTCTAGAACAACATTTCTGCCTTTTGGGCCTATTGTAACTTTAACAGCATCAGCTAAAGTGTTAACACCCTGCTCAAGCTTCTTTCTACCTTCCTCGCTAAACAGTAATTCTTTTGCCATTCTCCGTCACCTTCCTTTACTTAATTATCCTACTACTGCTAACAGGTCTGATTCTTTTACAATTAGGTATTCTTCTCCTTGGTACTTTACTTCTGTACCAGCATATTTTGCAAAAATAACTGTATCGCCAACTTTGACATTAACAGGAATCAATTCACCTTTGTCATTATGTTTACCAGGACCAACTGCCAGAACTTTACCCTGTTGAGGCTTTTCTTTTGCATTATCTGGCAAGAAAATACCGCTTTGAGTTTTTTCTTCAGCCTCTAATACTTTAAGTATTACTCGGTCACCTAATGGTTTGAGATTCATTTGTAGTACCTCCTTTTTAGTGTCGTAGTTCTCTACGGCTTATTAGCACTCGTTAACGGTGAGTGCTAACCATCTCCTATGATATATAACCGACTTTCTAAATGCAAATATGATCTTTCCGTATAAACCTCGGTTTTCGTCATAAATTGCCATCCTTGTCAATTTATCTTTTATTTGCTCGGCTTTATTTCCTTTTCCTATTATCTGCAAAACTGGATAAAATATGCAGTAATTATTCTAACCTCAAATTAGGAACAGCATTCAAGTCCCATCCATGGGAATAACCAGCTAAATGCTTAAAATGACCTGCACTGGCAATCATTGCTGCGTTGTCAGTACACAGAACAGGAGGTGGAAATAAAACCTTGATTCCCAAAGGTTCTGCCAGCGCTTGGACCTGCGCTCTTAGGCTGCTGTTCGCCGCAACGCCCCCAGACAGAATAATCTGCTTGACATCTTTTTCCCTAGCCGCTCTGATCACTTTACTGGCCAGTACATCAACGATAGCCCATTGAAAACTGGCAGCAAAATCAGGAATATGAATTTCTGCGCCCATTTGTTTAGCGCGGTTTAGATAATTGAGGGCAGCTGTCTTTAAGCCGCTGAAACTAAAGTCAAAGGTGTCGTCTCCTGCTAACCCCCGGGGAAATTCGATCGCATTGCGATTACCCTGCTTAGCGAGGCGATCAATCTGAGGTCCTCCGGGATAAGGTAAACCCAGAACCCTGGCGATCTTGTCAAAAGCTTCCCCGGCTGCATCATCCCGAGTTCTTCCCATAATATCATAATAACCAAATTCAGGTATATACAGCAGATCAGTATGACCGCCGGAGGCAGTTAAGCAGACAAAAGGCGGCTCCAGCTCGGGGTTAGCCAGAATATTGGCATAAATATGACCCTCAATATGGTTCACACCTATCAGAGGTTTGTTGAGGGCAAATGCCAGTGATTTTGCAGCCTGCAGACCGACCAGCAGGCCGCCGACCAGTCCTGGCCCGTAAGTAACCGCGATCAGATCAATTTCAGTTAAAGCCACATCGGCATCCATTAAAGCTTGATCGATAACCGGAAAAATTGTTTCGATATGCTTGCGAGCTGCAATTTCCGGAACCACTCCGCCAAAACGCTGGTGCAGATCGACCTGCGAGGCTATTACATTAGACAAGATTTGTTTGCCATCAGCAATGACCGCAGCTGCAGTTTCATCACAACTCGNNTCGGTAAGGCAGACAAAAGGAGGTTTCAACTCCGGATTGGCCAAGACATTGGCATAAATATGGCCTTCAATATGGTTGATGCCGACCAACGGCTTGCCCAAGGCAAACGCCAGTGATTTTGCCGCCTGCAGCCCCACCAAAAGCGCCCCGACCAATCCCGGGCCATAGGTTACGGCGATCAGGCCTATCTCTGTTAAGGTAGTGCCTGCATCATCCAGAGCTTTGTCGATAACCGGGAAAACCGCCTCGATATGCTTACGGGCTGCTATTTCCGGGACCACACCGCCAAAACGCTGATGCAAGTCCACCTGCGAGGCAATCACGTTTGACAAGATCCTTGTGCCGTCGGCAACCACCGCTGCCGCTGTCTCATCACAGCTAGTCTCTATTCCCAATGTCAGAAACGGCTTGGTATTCATCTTGATTCAGTTCCTTCCACATAATCAGTGCATCTTCACCATTATCCAAGTAATATTTAGGGCGAATGCCAGCATCCCGGTAGCCCAGTTTGCGGTATAAAGCCTGGGCTTTGTGGTTCGATACCCGCACTTCCAAAGTCATTTTTCGCACTCCAAGGTCGTATGCTAAGCGGTCCATCGCTTTCAGCAGTTTGGTTCCGATACCTTGGCGCCGCCATACTGGATGCACTGCTACATTTGTAATGTGACCTTCGTCCACTATCACCCACATTCCTATATAACCAACCACCTGCTCAACACGGCGCATCACTAGATAATGGGCACAGTCATTCTCAGTGATTTCGGTAATAAAAGCCTGCATTGACCAGGGGGTAGTAAACGAATGGCGCTCGATCACTTGGACTCCCGGTATGTCGCTGACTTTCATTTTATCAATCCACAGTTGATCAGTATCTTCTAATTTCATGTCATTTCTCCGTAGGATTGAATTGATACTCCGCGCTGCTTTTGCGCATGTAATACGGCAGCACTTCGTACCATGATTGCGTTTTTCCCTGTTTAAAACGTTCTAATCCCAAAGCTGCAGCACTGCTCGGACGCAGCTGTAAATCTTGATCCGGCGCAAAAATTGCATGCTTAACCTCCGACAGCTGCTGACGATGAGCTGTAACACCAGGACCAGTAAACAAAACAGGTTCTGACAGCGAATTCAGCATTTCAACCAGATCACTAACTTTACAGTTAACAGCTTCAGCAACCGACTCACCGCTGCGAAATGCCTGGGTAAACACTTCTTGGCGGCGGGCATCAATTATTGGATAAACCAACTGAGGATAGGTGCGGTGCTGCCAAGCAAGAGCCTCCATCGCCGTCACCGGAATAATTGGTTTGTTTAAAGCATAAGCAAACCCCTTAACAGTTGCCAGACCAATCCGCAGCCCGGTAAAGGATCCAGGACCGGTAACTACCGCAAAGGCTGTAAGATCTTCCAATGCAATGCCGGAATCGCTCAATACTCGTTCAATCGTAGGAACAATCAGCTCTGAATGTCCCCGATGGATCTGCAGCAGATATTCTGCCACTAACCCCTGCTCGCTCACTAGAGCTGCTCCGCCAAAACTGCCGGAGGTATCGATCCCCATAATAATCATGCTCGTACCACCACTTTTAATTCGGATATCAGCCGCTGGTACCGCTCTCCAAAAGCTGTGAAGGTAAACTCACGCTGGTCATCGGCTGTTTTGTTGATCATTATCTGCAGATACTCCTCTGGCAGATAATCCCTTACAATATTACCCCATTCAACTAAACAAATTCCACTACCATAAAAGTACTCTTCATAGCCCAAATCCTCCAACTCCTGAGGTTCAATCCGGTATACATCAAAATGGTAAATAGGAAATTTGCCTTCATACTGATTGATTAAAGTGAAGGTAGGGCTGGTAATTTGGTCTGGATCAATACCGAACCCGATACCGATCCCCTTGACAAACTGAGTTTTACCTGCGCCTAAATCACCTTCTAAACTGATTACATCTCCCGGCTCTAAAACTTGGGCTAAAGCTGTCCCCAATGCTGTGGTAGCTTGAGGAGATTTTGCAGTATACTTCACTGATTAACTACCCTCTCAAATTTAGCTTCAGACAAATCTGCTGTAATCTCGCCAATCACCCGCTCTCGATGATTGCGGATCAACAGCGGACGATACCGTTCTAATATAGTGCTGTCACCAATATAGCCCAGTTTATCTAAAATGGCAAGTACAACCGGAGCAACTGCTCGACTGCTGCCATCCTCGATCTTTAAAGCTAGCCCCCAACCGCGATCCGGAAGGGCTAAACAATAAACTGCTTCTGCGCCAGATTTTGCAGCAATTTCATGTTTCCAATAAGCCTGCATAAGATCTGTGGTAAATTGAAGTGAACCTGCAACTAAATGGGGATGGCTGCGCATAGCCTGGGTAATTCTTCTTACTGCTTTTGCCCGCTGCAAACCCAGCTTGCTGGGATCTGCCAGGCGTGCCCACGCCAGAGCCATATTATAGATTGGCATACCGTATACAGGCACGCCGCAGCCATCAATACCTAAGGATATCTGGTCCTGAGGAATGCTGCAGAACTCGCTGATATAAGTCAACAGCATCTGCTGCAGGGGATGATCCAGCTCAGTATAGCGGTCCAAATCCCAGTTATGGAATAGCGATAAAGCCAGCATACCTGCATGTTTACCAGAGCAGTTATTGTGGAGCTGATTTGGTGCTTTTCCTGACTGAATTAGGGTTTCCAGAGAGCGCTGATTCCTTGGAGGATGAACTCCACACCGCAGCGCCTGATAGTCCAAACCAAGTTTATTTAAAATCGCAATCACTGTACTGATATGCTCTGGTTCCCCGCTGTGGGAAGCGCACATGGCCGCCAGTTCTGCATCAGTAAAACCAAAATGTTCTGCTGCTGTGGTTTCTACAACCGGTACTGCTTGAATCGGCTTCGCTGCAGACCGAAAATAAGTCCTCAGATACGGATCCCCTTGACTGGCAGCGATCTTTCCCTCTGCATCTACAATTACCCAAGCCCCTCGATGAATACTTTCCTCCATTTGACTGCGATATACTTTTGCAACTACACTTGCCATCATTTTCCACCTTTCCCGTATCAACCAGCCTGATTAGTTTCTGCAGCAGCTGCTGTAAAGCGGGCAAATAATGTTTGCACTGCCGGATCATGACTGACCATCAGTTCCGGATGCCATTGAACTCCCACAACAAATCTGTGTTTTATGCTTTCAATCCCTTCGATTACTCCATCACTAGCCACAGCAGTTACCCGAAAACCCGGTGCAACTTGATCAACTGCTTGATGATGAAAAGAGTTTACCCGCAGAATAGTGGTACCATAAATCTCTGCTAAATGACTATCACTGACCAGGGTTACTCCATGAGTCGGGTACCACTTTGGCGCCTGCTGCTGATGCTTAATTGGCTGCGGTATAAAACTTTCAATATCTTGGATTAAACTGCCGCCACAAGCAACATTGAGAATTTGGCAGCCGCGGCAAATTGCCAAAAGCGGAAGGTTTCTAGCCAATGCACCGCGAATCATAAAAATATCTAGCTCATCCCACCAAGGATTAATTATACCACTTTTTGGGTGCAGTTCTTGGTTAAAATACTTGGCATCGATATCAATTCCGCCGGGGATCAACAAACCGTCAATGAGTTCTAAAATCTGCTCTAATTTCCCTGCATCCATGTAGGGGATCAAGAGTGGAGTGCCCCCTGCGGCGGTAATGCTGTGGACATAAGGTCCATTTACATAAAACCGTTCTGGATCATGCCATTGATGCCCACAGGTAATACCAATCAATGGATTCATTCTATGTTCCTCCAAATAAAAAACACTCAACTTTGCAGTGAGTGCTTTTATAGATCGACCAAGCCGAGACTGATCATAATAGCTTGGTCAATTTCGCTCATGATTTCATCATCTAAATGCGCAATTTTTTCCTTGAGACGGCGCTTATCGATTGTGCGAACTTGTTCCAGCAGGATAACCGAGTCCTTCTCGAGATTGAACTCAGCTGCTGACAGTTCAACATGGGTTGGCAGTTTCGCCTTTTTAATTTTTGAAGTAATGGCTGCTATAATGGTAGTCGGACTGTATTTATTACCAATATTATTCTGGAGAATTAGTACAGGCCGAACGCCGCCTTGTTCTGAGCCGATTACTGGATTTAGATTAGCATAAAAAATATCTCCGCGCATTATCGTTTGATGCACACTATTCAGCCTCCGCCAACTGACGTTCATATTGATCAAGCATTAGCTCATCGGATCCTTCTTCGGCTAAGAGCAGGTTTATGGCTGCCATGTTCTGATATCCATTTTTCAGTTGTTCGCGCAGGACGGCTCGCTTTTTGTGCAGAATATACCAATGCACTGCTTCGCGAATAAATTGACTGCGGTTGCCGTTGCTTTCCTGCACGACTTGATCTACTTCTTCTAATAATTTTTTCGGTACAGATATCATTATTCGTTTAGTTTGAGCCAAAACAGTTCACCTCTTAATTGAATTGTAATCCGAATGGCCTGGACCAATAGAACCATTCCCATTATAACCTGGCAGAAAATAAGTTGTCAATCTAAGGAAAATTTGCTCTTGTCCATAAAATATGGTAATCTAAAGATAGAACATTGGTTTGTTTCCATAAGTTGTCGGACCATCAATTTTAAAAGAGAAGGTGTTGCGTTATGATTGGCACTAATATCAGATTGCGGCGAAAAAAGCTGAAACTCAGTCAGGAGCAGTTAGCTCAAGGAGATTGGACCCGCAGTTACGTCAGTCAAATTGAACGGGGGCGCATCCAACCCTCCATTGAAACACTAAACAAAATCGCTAACAAACTAGATACTACTGTTGCCGATTTAATCGGAGATCAGAACTTACTAAACAAGGCAAAAGCCACTGTGCTGTATCCTGAGATATGCAGACAGTATCTAGCATTACTGCCAAAAACACCTACTACAATAGTTCTCGATCAGTTAACAAATTCCCTGCTGACTAACAATGACCTTGACTGCCAATTGCCGCCAAATCCAGAGCTTTATTACCTAACTGGTAGGGNNAGTTAACAAATTCCCTGCTGACTAATAGCAACCTGGATATCCAATTACCACCAAATCCAGAACTCTATCATCTAACAGCTAGGGTACTCATTTCTCAGAAAAAATATCCATCGGCAGCCGAGTTACTGCAGAAGGCGCTCAAACTGTTCGATATCCACTGGCGGGTCCTGTTCATGGTCAAACTGTACTTTGTATATGAGCAGTTAGGTGATGTTGAACAGCAGAAAACTATTAAAGAGGAATTGACTCGGATTTTAGACCCATCTAATAGTATGCAGGAATTTAAAGCTAAATTAGTTACCGAACTGAAATACGAAACAGACCCTGGACGCAGCACATATCTAGTTACTTTTCTACAGGCAATCGATTACGGTCTAGAGTTCGCGCAAGCTATCGAACTGATTAACTCCTAAACTTAATACAAAAACTAAAAGAGGGACGAACTGCTCGTCCCTCTGATTATTTTCAGATTTAAATTGTAACAGTTATTATCTTAAGCGTACATTCTCTTTACGCAGAGTCTTTTCAGTATCTTTGTCAAATAGTTGACATTTGCTCATATCAATTGCAACTTTATGCTGCTCTCCGCTGACTGCATCTGTTTGCGCATCAACACGAGCAATAATCTGCGGAATTTCTTCATCTAATGACAGGTAGAGATATGTTTCAGCACCCATCGGCTCAATTACATCAACATTAGCAGTAAAGCTGTTCTTAGCTGCTTCCTCACCTAAAGTCTGTTTTACTACGTTGAAGTCCTCAATGTCTTCAGGACGAATACCGAAAATAACTTCTTTCTCAACGTACGCATCCAAGTTATCAAAGTATTCAACACGCTCTGGTGGAATTTCCAGTTTAACACGGCCTTCAATAGTTTCCACATAGTAACGACCATCTTCGCGTGTTAAAATCATATTCATAAAGTTCATGGGTGGGCTGCCGATAAAGCCGCCGACAAACACGTTACTAGGATGATTATAAATAACCAGCGGACTAGCAACTTGTTGGATGAAACCATCCCGCATAACTACAATACGATCACCCATGGTCATCGCTTCAATTTGGTCGTGAGTTACATAGATAATCGTTGCCTGCAGACTTTGATGCAGTTTGCTCAGTTCGGCTCTCATCTGTACCCGAAGCTTGGCGTCTAAGTTGGACAGCGGTTCGTCCATCAAGAATACTTTGGGTTCCCTTACAATCGCTCTACCTACAGCTACACGCTGACGCTGACCACCAGACAGCTGCTTCGGTTTACGATCAAGTAAGTTCTCAATACCTAACATCCGTGCTGCTTCCTTTACCCTGCGATCAATTTCGCTTTTGGGGAATTTGCGCAGCTTTAAACCAAACGCCATATTGTTGTAAACATCCATGTGAGGATACAAAGCATAGTTTTGGAATACCATTGCAATGTCTCTATCCTTCGGAGGAATATCGTTTACAACTGTATCTCCAATACTGATTGTGCCTTTAGTGATTTCTTCTAAACCTGCAATCATCCGTAGTGTTGTAGTTTTTCCACAGCCGGATGGACCTACTAAAACTACAAATTCTCTATCTTTAACTTCCAAATCAATGTCATTTACTGCTATTACGTTACCAAAACGCTTGGTAACACCATCCAGTAATACTCTGGCCATTAATTGCCCTCCTCTATATCAAAATTTAGCACTTGGCTTGTTAGATATAATAAAAAGAAATTTGAAGACCTGAAAGCCACCTCCTAGAACCATAACATCATATTTTCACTTTGCATTGTCAGAGAGAGATTACACAGATTGGCACAAGCCAACAAAAATCCCGCTTATTTCCGGTAAAAGCCGACAATATATGCTGAAACATAAGACAAACTACATCTACTAAAATATCTCTCTTACTTTGACTATTCCACAACCGCAATAAATATCCTTCTTTTAATTAATATATTTTTAAAACTTTTTTAAAGCCCCGTGCTAGCAATAGGCAGACCTGCTTTTAATATTCACCAAAACCATCCTATATTCCTGCCTAAATCAGCACAAGATTATTTATATATTTAAGTTATAAAGCGGCCTGTCCTTAGACAGGCCGCTTCATCACAGATACCTAAACTAATCACTAGAATTGAACAGCAATACCTGCTTTAGCAGTAGTACCTGTTTTGACAGATTCATCAGCATATTTACCGCCGACGTGTTTGATGCTTAATCCAATACCGTTAGGTGCATCATATTCAGCGCCAACTTCATACCCGATTGTATCAAGGTCAGAAATTGTAACTTTACTGTTCAGTTCAAGACCGTTAACTGCAGGAATTAAACCTAATTTAGTGTCAGCACCGATAGTGTGAACCAATCCGTTACCAGGTGTCCATTCGCCGTTGTATTTAGCGTTAAGATCTAAGCCATTCATTACTGCGAATGCCTTATCAATTGCTAGATTTGTTTTTTCAGTTTTGATTCCTTCTGCAACAGCTAACACAGTTTCAACGTTAACATTGAATCCTTCTACGTTTGTTGCTGCCGATAAAACTGCTTCATCAAACATTTGATCATAGTCAGCTGCTAGCTGAATACCAGCTTGTTCAGTTTCGATACCAGCGTAGAAACCACTGTTTCTGCGGTTGCCTTCGTGTACCCAGTTTTGACCGCGATCGTTATCTGATTTGTCAGCGATATATCCAGGTTTCCATGCTTCAGTAATTGCCTTATATCCACCGCGAACGCTTACGTTATCCATAACTTGATACTGTGCACCAACTGCTAGTAAATGCTGCAGAGCTTTATCTGCTTCCTCTTCACCTTCAGTTTGACCTAAATCAACTTGAGTTGCAACAGAACCGCCAACTACCAGTTCATCCATTGGACGAATTGCGCCATCAACAGTAATGTGCAGTGCATCCCAGTCATAGATAACTGCTGCGCCAGCAGCTAATTTGTCCATCATCATATCAGCGCGCATACCTTGAATTGATTTGTGCTCTTCAGTAGGAATGCCGTAGAAACCATTGATTGCAACTGGACCAACGTTCATTTTGCTAACGCTGATACCATATTGGTCTTTAACTGTGCTGAATGGACCATAGTCAATGTCCAGGCTGCCGAAGCGAGTAGTTGCTTCAGGGCCGCCATGCCAGAAAGAACCATCAGTTTCGATATAAGCTTTTTTCAGAATCAGTTTGTTTGGATCTAATTCTAAATCCAAACCTTGAGTATTTTTATCTTCGATACCAAATTCTACAACTGCTCTTGTTTTGTCATCTGCTGTATCTAAACCAAAGTTTAAGTTCAGTTCTGAAGATGGTTTTGTTTCGATATTACCTTTTAAATCTCTGTGCCATTCTAGATTTGTTTTCAAAGAACCATCAAAATTGATTCCTGCTGCGAAAACAGATCCGGAAACTACCAATACAAACGCTAAAGTCAAAGCAATAATTGATTTTTTCATTTGGAAATATATCCCCCTTAAATCTGTTGAAATGAAGTTTCATTTAAACTGTGTCATTTGTAAAATCTGTGTTTAATGATTTTCGGTATCCTAGTGCAGATGAAAGAATTACTGCCAGTGAGTATCCCTGTTTCCTCATTGTACATATTCTTTCAGCTGTCTCTACTAGGGCAGTGGGTGCAGCGACTAGACATGTTTTTTGGTTGTGACATTCATACTCTGATTCTCAGTTCTACTGCCTGGGGGAATTGTCACCTCCTTTCCTGGTTTGCCGAGAAACAAAGCTGAACGAACAACCCTAACTAACATAAGTTAGTTGAGCTGCAATGAGAATTTCCTCATCACAACTACGCTATAAATATTCTATTTCTTAAACATATCTCCTGCTAGAAAGCTTGTTGAACTTTTTCCCATTTCTGGTAAGCTCTTCAGTGGTAGGTCAGCATGCGCACACCTAGATAGATTAATAACAGTGCAAACAATCTTTTGAGCAGTGCTGCTGGGAGATATTCACTGAGCATCGTTCCAGCAACAGCACCACAGAACCCACCAATTGCAATTAAACCAGCAAGGGATAAATCCACCTGCTTTTTCAGTAGATGTCCCGCTAAAGCTGCTAATCCTGTGGGAATGACCACCGCTAATGATGTCCCTGCTGCTTTAGGCATATCGAGATGAAATACAGATAAAAGAATCGGAATCAGTATTGGTCCACCGCCAATCCCAAGCAGCGAACTCAAAATACCGACTCCGACTCCTACTAACAGCGCTTGAACCATAAGGCTGCCTCACTTTCAAACAGGATTTATATCATGCTTATGAGGTAACCTTATCAGAAATGAATCGATTAATGGCGTGAGCCACTCCTGCTTCATTGTTTGTTTTTGTTACAAAATCAGCCGCAGCTAGTACATCTGATGCAGCATTAGCCATCGCCACCCCAATTCCTGCCCACTGGATCATCTGCAGATCATTTAAGCCATCGCCAATCACCATCACTTGATCAGCCTTCAGCCCACGGGATTCTGCCAGCCGAGCCAGGGCTTTAGCTTTAGTGGCCTCCAGATGCGTTATCTCAATGTAACGTTTTTTCGAACGAGTAACCTGTGCAGATGCGCCAAATTTGGAACGCATCATTTCAAAACTTTCGCCAAAATTATCATCATCGCCTACGATCAGCAGTTTAGTAAGGGGAATCCTGCCGTCTGCGGCAAACTGATAGAGATCTCCCACTGGATGGGCATCGGCTCCTACCATCCTCATATAATACTCTACATTAGAATTTATTTTTTCCACATAAAGCTGGTCATTATAATATGCGTTCAGCGTCCAATTTCGCTCCTGACAGTATTTGATTATTGCCAGGGCTGTATCCTCCTCTAAAGGAGTGTGGGAGATGAAATCTCCATTAATCCGCCGCACCATTGCACCATTATAGCTGATCATAACCTGATCTGGAGCCATCCCCAGTTCTTGTGCATACGGCATTGCTCGGCAGTACATCCTTCCTGTGGCTATGATCACGTCTACTCCATGCTCGCGAGCCCGGTCAATTGCCTCTATATTTTCCTGGGGGATCTCCAATTCATCATTAAGCAACGTATCATCTAAATCTAATGCAACCAATTTAATCATACCGATCTCCTTTTTGCTGCAGATAGAGCGTTATTCTAGACTGATGTCGATCCTCCGATCGCTGTCCTTCTGCTCTATTTCGATTAATTGACCGACCGCTCCTGCTTCAATTTGGGCCAGAATCAATTCAATGTCTATCTGAGCCTGGAGTTCTTTCGGTATAAACCGCCAAAACAAATTAGCAAACTTAACCGGTATCTTCAAATTAGTTATTTCTTTCCCCTGTTCAGTAATTTTAACCAGCACTGTTTTTGCTTTCTGGGGGCGGTTTTGCTCCACAGCCTGGATCGCTTCTAAGAGTTTGGCACTTTCCTCTACGCTGATTTTTCCTTCACTCAACATCTCCAAGATCTGCATAGTCTCTCTACTCAGCGCCATGTTTCTCCCTTTCATGACCGATGTAGATTGAACCAGTACCAACCCGAGTATGAACTGCAATCATTTTTCCAGTACCAGAATCATCTGTCACTGTACCAACCACGGTATGTCGTCCTCCACTTCTCAACTCTGTTTGCGGAACAAAGTTATTCAGACCAATCTTGACCCTGCCAATCGCTGTGGCAGCATCCACTTTCACCAGCATATTAGGCATTTGGGGAAGCAGACAGCGGACACCACCATTAACTGTATTGATCCGTACTTGACTTTGTGCATGGGCAAATGTAAGCGGAAGAACCCGTACAGAACCGTTCACTGTATCGCAATCAATTTTAGGGCTGCTGCCAACAAAGTGAATTGACCCATTTGCGGTATGCTGTTTAATATCTTCTGCCTCAACATAATCAAGATTGTTAGACCCATTGCAGGTTTCTGTATAAATTGAGTCAGCTTTAGTTTGCTTAACTGTCACAGAACCATTAACCGTTTTGACACGGATCCTTTTGGCCAGCAGATTGGCCAATCGGCAACCGCCATTTGTAGATTCTAACGTCACCAAATAGGGATTTTTTCTTGGTACTGAAAGGTGATAAGACACACTGGTATCACTCTGTTCCTGCACTTCTACCCTAAGACCATCAACAGCGGTTCCCGTTTCAGGGAGCTCGATCTGGATCAGTTTATCTAGAGCTTGTTCCCGGTCCTTAGCCTTAACTTTTTGAGTTACTACCAGCTTAACAGTGTCCTGATCCCACCCTTCAATAACGATGGAACCATTAACGTTTTTCAGTGAAATTGGAATTTCCGACAAGTCTGGAGCAAAACTTCCCTGGTATTCCTGACTGAATTCATGCACTTCTGCTGCAATACTATTCAAAAAAGGAATTTTGGAAAGCAGACGAGGCAGATTGGACAGCTGCTCACTTAACCCAGAGTCCTCCAGCTTCATTTCAATTGAATGGCCTAAACGCTCGACTGCCCGCTCAATCTTTTGACTAAACTCCTGTCCCTGTTTTTCGATTCTGCGCCATGTATCATCGATTTTATCCTGCTTCGGTGGTTCCTCTGCTTCCATTGCTTCTAATAACTCAACAGCTTCTTGAGCGGTGATCTTGCCTGCTTCAACCATTTTTAAAATCAGCAAACGCTCCTCGTGCATTACCCTGACACCCTCCTACTTTTTTAGTAACTTGATCGCTTCTTCAGCGGTAATTTCACCCTCATTAAGAGCTTTAAGAATATCTTTGCGCTGCGATTCACTCTCAGCATATTCAACACGGTAACCTAAAGTCTCAATAATTTGATCTAGGCGGCTGCGAACAGTAGGATACGAAATCCCGAAAAATCTTTCTACTTCCTTAATATTGCCCCGGGAGGCCAGAAAAACCTCAATAAACTCCCTCTGTTCGGTGGTAAGTTGACAGAATTTGCACGGAGCAAAACGCCCCTCCAAGCTGGTATCACAGCTTCGGCAATGCATTCTGACAATATCCATACCGCTGCCGCAAATTGGACATTTACTAACCACAGACCTTTCCAAAATCAATACACCACCTCATTTTTTGTGAAGTCCATTATCAATATTATCCTTCTACTTCAATAATATAAATCCAAACCTTGAATATGTCAAGATTTTCCTTTAATATTTTAATGAATTTAGCGGCATTGGAGCGGACAGGGATATCTAATTTTATGAAGAATATATAATCGATGTGAATATCGGAGGCTGAAAATGAAGAAAATGCTGCTCTGTCTGGTAATTCTCCTAACTGGGTGTCTTGGTAGCGGGCCGACTCCATCCATAACTATCAGCGGAGCTGTTTATCAACAAGATACCGCTGTTCCCGTTGTTAACGCTAAAATAACAATAGAAACTGGCAGTAGATCCTATCATTCGGAGTCAGGACTCGATGGCAGTTTTGCGATCACTCTGCGTTCGAGCCACTCTCTATTGAGGATTACCGTCGAGCATCCTGGCTACAAGCCTCTAACGGACAAGATCCATGTAAATCCAAGTGAGCTGGAATTCTTGGTGCTGGAATTAACTCCAAAAACTCCTGGACAGACCTTAGTTGCAGGCAGAATTGATTATGCGCTACCAAAACTAAGCAGCACTGCAGGAGTATATGCAGCTAGCGCCTTTCCTGCAGAGACTAATATCAAAGCAGCCAGTGCAGATCTGACTGAGATTATTGTTGAGCCATACATATTCAGTGAAGCCACTGCTGCTGCCATCGCAAGTGCTCTGCAAGCCAAGTCTTATCGACTATACCATAATGCGGAACTATTAGTATTGGAAAAGCCCTGGGATACTGCTATTGAAATCTTCGTTGAAGCAGCTCGAAACCATCCCCTGGTGCGGCAGGCTGACATCAACTTTCCCATTGTTGCTTCTGCTAAAGCTGCTTTGGCGCCGATGTCAAGCACCTTTGATAACTACTCCCAGTGGAATTTCCAAGCAATCTACATGAATTATGCATGGCAGCAGATCCACAACAGGAATAGTGATCGCAGAATTCGGATTGCTGTTTTAGATACACTGATCGATATCGAACATCCTGATTTGAACCAAATTCTAAATTTAGATGATGCATACAATGTTGTGAAACAAAACCAGCATGTGGGTGATAATAGAAGCAGAGCATTCAGTCACGGCACTCATGTAGCCGGCATTATTGCAGCTGCCGTTGACTTTCACCACAGTATTGAAATTATTCCGATCGTGGTGTTTGACGAGAATGATAGGGGCAAAATCAGTGATTTAATTGCCGGAATCGAAAAAGCCCTTGAACTTGATGTCGATATAATCAATATCAGTTTAGGCATTGACAGCTTGACCAATCCTTACAGCCATTCCCTATATAAAACAATCCAAAAAGCTGCAGACAGAGGCATTTTGATGACTGCATCAGCCGGAAATTACGGCAACCTGATATTCCCGGCTAAGTATTCGGAAGTAATGGCTGTGGGAGCATCCACCATCCACTACCAAATTGCAGACTATTCTGCAGCAAGTGGTGTGGAAGTATTTGCCCCCGGAGGCGAACTTTACGGTCACAAGATTTACAGCACCAACCTAAGGGGAGGATATGCTTATGCATACGGAACCTCAATGGCTGCACCCCATGCAGCAGGTGCGGCAGCCTTAATTAAACTCGGGACCCCCAATATCACGAATTATGAAATAGAACAACTATTGTGGGAAACGGGGACTGTGCTGAATTTTGCAGATCCAGATCAACGTTTGATCAATGCATATGCAGCCATCACCCGCACACCGATTGCCAATGCGGTGATCTCATTTCGAGAAAAGGAGTCGTTAGTTGAATACAAGGCTTATCCGGAACACAACCGCTATTTCTATCAATTTCTGCCTCCCGGGAGCTATCTGGTTTCCGCTCATATCGATACTGATCGCAATCAATTTGTTAACTCTGGAGATTGGTATTATCAGCAGGAAATCACCGTTGAGGCAGATCAACATATAAATAATCTAGAGATTCGTCTGGAGGTTTATCCCTAAAATGGTCGAGGAGGTCCAGTAATGAAGAAAATTATCTTATGTCTAACAGTAATCCTGATTCTAACCGCGGGCACTGTGTCAGCTCAAAACAATTATGGTATTACCTTTGGCGCAGACCTGCAGCTCACCACCTTCACTTTCGATAATCTGTTTGACAAAACCAAACAGATTAACCTGTGGCAACTGATGATTTCCGGAAAAATTGAACCAGCAGAAGATTTAATGATGCTGGTAGATCACGGCTTTGGTTATGCCACAAAGCTGAACAACAGTGATTTTGAAAATGAAAAATCGATGAGAAACTATTTAACTCAGGTTTCACTGCTCTATCAGTTTTATAACGATGCCAACTTAGAGATTTACGGTGGTTTAGGTTACAATTTTGTCCAAAACTATATCAGCAGCTTAATTTATCACGATGATGAGCTGCAAAAAAACGTTCAGCTGTACGGCAGCGGTTTTATGGCTGCATCACAGGTTAACTTCCATGTCATCGATAACCTGATGATTAAAGCTAATATCAATGCTGCACCCTGGTACCGCTGGGATTACCGCACTGGCGGAACGATAACCGAAACTGGAGGTTCAAACTACCATTACCGCCTCACTGCCGAATATGATCTCAACCCAGATTGGATAGAGAAGGTTGGCTAC
>LSQX01067871.1_pt1 | contig 41604 bp, 28 predicted proteins | sample 654561 | NCBI WGS metagenome assembly LSQX01 (sample SAMN04489861, study PRJNA283612) | anaerobic digester metagenome | isolation source: 4 biogas reactors fed with cattle manure at either 37C or 55C with and... | place: Denmark: Kongens Lyngby | collected 2014 | reverse complement strand
ATATGACAATCCTTTATTTTTTACTGTTTTTAATTATGCATATTATTTTATACATATCACTAGGCTTTTCTGTAAAGCTTGCTACACAAACAAATAATTTAAAAACAAAAGTTTCTTTTTCTGTTTTAGCAAGTATCGGGATTTTGATTGTTGTTTCCTTTTTGGCGTTAAATATTGTAGGCGGGTTTTTGGGACAAGGAAATTCTTTTATTACTGAAGAAAAAAATCTAGTGTATAGTTATGACTCAGTAAACGGATATTATGTTGTAAATGGGGTGACAAAAGGTTTTGGCGACAAAATAGTGATTCCAGAAACTTTTGATGGAAAACCTGTAGGAGCAATAGATTGTGATGTTTTTACTCAGGAAAATATTAAATCAATTACCATCGATGGCGAAGAAGCAAGAGCATTGTTAAATTTAGAAAAACTTGTAGACTTCCCGCTTGCAACAGAAGTGTTTGCTAGCATTGAAACAATAGATGCGTATAGATATCAAATTTTATCTATAGCAAAATCATACTATGATGAAGCAAGTTGGTATAATTCACTTGAAGACAGTGCATATGGAGCAGCTCGTTTTGCAAATGCTTTTGCTCCTCATGACTTAGCTGAAGATCAAGTTTATATTACATTTTCTTATAAAGTAGACGAACTAAAAGATGCTCTTTCTCAAGAAATCACTTCGACTTGGGTTGGGAAAAAGGGTGAAGTTTTTCAAGATTTAACCCAGGCTAGTGAAGATGGGGAAGTATATAACGATGAAACAAATCAACAGCATTTAGCATGGAATTATAATCAAAGCGGAAAAATAAGAATACTAAAAGATTCTTCAGGAAAGAGTATTGAAGGAAAGCCTGTATATGCGTCTACTAAAGTAAGTGTGCAATTTGCAAAAATATATACTTTGCAAGTTGAACAAGGCAATGACTCATTGTTTTTAGATACAAATTGGAATAGCGGGAAAGAAGGTGGCGTAAGCTTTTTTATTATTGATCAAGCAAACGATTTAATACAAACTTTACCCAAAAGAGAAGGGTTTGATGTAAATTGGAAAGCAAAAGAACATAGTGCTTATTACTATGATGTAGATTTAAATAATGATTTAGAAGCATTTATAAACGATAACATGACAACAGGGTCGAAAATAAAAATAAGGCCTCTGTGGGAAATGAAAAATCCAACTATTGATACAATAGAATCTTCTGGTGCTAATGGAGTTTCGCCAAATGATACTTATACCTATGGTGAAGAAACCATCAACGTTAATACTAAAGCAACAGGGCATGGGATTAAGCTAGAATATGCCTTATACAAAGATGGGGACTTAATTGAGAGAAATGAAGATGGCAAATTTTCTTTAAATCGCTTAACTCCAGGAGATAGTTCTTTTTACAGTGTTAAAGTTCGAGCAAAAGATAAAAATATTAGTTCTTTACAATCTGCAGATATTATTCAAAATATTTATTTAACAATTAAGAAAAAAGAATTAGACTTTACATGGAATTATCAAAACAATGCAAAGATTACATATAATGCAGAAGATTTTGAGATAAAAACTAATCATCAAGCAAGTGATTTAGTGTTTGAGGATGTCGCTAAGTATTCTGTTTCTTTAGACAATATAAGAGATGCAAAATCTTATACCATAAATCTAGCTTTAGAAGAAGACACTAACCAAAAATATGAAATTAAGCTAGGGAAACAAAATCTTAATATAACTGTTTTACCAAAACCTTTGGAGATAACTTGGACAAATACTAATTTTACATATGACGCTACGGAAAAAATTCCGACTGCCCAAGCTTTAGCCTTAGGTAGTGACAAGCTAAATTTAAATGTATCTGGCAAAAAAATTAATGCAAATATAGGGAGCACTTCTTATACAGCTTACGCATCCATAACAAATACAAATTACACGCTTTCAAATCCAAGTCAAGGATTTAAAATAAATCCATGTAGTGTATCAGTTGTATGGGAGGATGTTGCAAGCTTTGTATATAATGGCACCTTTCAATCCCCTGGTGCATCTGCAAACGGCATAGACTCATATGAAATTCCAATAGAAGTAGGAAATAAGGCTAGAAATGTCGGCAATGATTATCAGGCTACAGCAAGCACAACTGACACTAATTATTCCTTAGCTAATAATTTAAAAGCATTTAAAATAACTCCATTAGAAAAAGCAGTTAATTGGGGCAGCAATAGTTTTGTATATAATGCAAAAAATCAAGCTCCAACTGCAAATATAGATGCAATAGCTGGAGATTACGTTGTAGTTTCTGTGTCTGGTGCAAAAAAAGATGTAGGAAGTGGTTATGAAGCTCAAGCTTCCATAGGAGATGCAAACTATACTCTTATAAACAAAACAAAGACTTTTGAAATAACCCAAAAATCTTTAACTGTTACTTGGGGTAGTGCTACCTTTACATACAATAGGACAGCACAAAAACCAACAGCTCACGCAACTCCATTACTAGACGATGTACTAGGTTTAAGTGTATCTGGTGAACAAACCAATGCAGGAGAAAACTATGAAGCTCAAGCAAACATAACGAATGCAAATTACAAACTTTCAAATCCTAAAAAAACGTTTGTAATAGATAAAAAAGTAGCTACAATTACTTGGGGTAATACCACATTAACATACGATTCTAACTTACAAATACCTTCAGCTAGTGTTAGTGGGGTGATAAGCCCTGATGATTTAGGATTAACATATTCTGGACAAGAAAAAAATGTAGGTTCAGGGTATTTAGCAAAAGCAGAAATAACAAATGAAAATTATGTGCTTTCAAATTCACAAATATCTTTTTCAATCTCTACTTACGGAATTAACATAATTTGGACAAAGATTACTTTTACATATGATACTACAGATAAAATTCCAACTGCCACAGCTTCAGGTTTAGGTTTAGATGATTTAGGCTTAAGTGTTGATGGGAAGAGAAAAAACGCAGGGGAAGGAAATGCTATAGCTTCAATAACAAACACAAATTATTATTTAACCAATCCAACAAAACCATTTAACATTGCTAAAAAGCTTGTTAGTGTTGTATGGGGTGATATAACAAGTTTTGAGTATAATGCTTCCTTGCAAGCACCGACAGCTACGGCTACAGGTATAGATAGTTATTCTATACCTCTAACAATTACTGGCAAACGCAAAAATGTTGGAAATCATACTGCTGCAGCAAATACAAATGATGAAAACTATGGATTAATTAATGCAACCAAAAAGTTTAGTATAACTGCATTAAGCATTGCAGTATCTTGGGGAAGCACAACTTTAACATATAATGGAAGTAATCAAATTCCTAGTTTTACTGTTACTCCTATTGATGGTGATGATTTAGCTTTACTTTATTCTGGATTGCAAAAAAATGTAGGAGAAGGATATACAGCAGAAATTACAAGCGGTAATGACAATTATGTATTAACTAATAATTCTACAAACTTTACTATTAATAAAAAGAATGTGCAATTTGTTTGGAATACACAAGAGATTACTCTTGGAGAAGACCCACCTGTAGTAGTTTTAACAGGGAAAGAATATGCTAATGATTGCACAAATATTTCATATACCCTATACGATAGTGGCGATAATGTTATTCTAAGCATTGAAAGCACTGGGCAATATAAGATAAAAATTGCATATACTAGTCAAAACTATAACATAGAAAATGATATGTTAGAATTTGATGTTGTTGAATAAATTACAAAAGCTAGTTGTGGCAATAATGTTGAAAGCATTGAAAGTACTGGAAAATATGAGGTAGCAGTTACGTATACTAGTTAAAACCATAACATAGGAAAAGATATGTTAGAATTTGGTGTTGTTGAATAAATTACAAAAGCTAGCTTAATAAAAAATAAAAAATTAAGATTTAAAGGCAGTTTAAATTAATGTAGCAAAGTTAATAATTAAAAGCGGAGGAGCGGATGATTTGTCCACATAGTAGTTGCAAAAAGAATTTTACACAACCATTGGAGTTATTTAACGGAATATGGTTTTGTCCCCATTGCAAAAAAAGTATTTTCCCAGATGAAAACACATCGCTAGTTGTTACGGAAGAAAATTATTTAAAACTAGTTGAGTCAGATAAAATATTTTACAGCAAATGGCTTGCTAATCGAGAAGGAAAAGACAGAAGGGAAAAAATAGAAGATTTAAAAAATGCCATAAATTTGTGCATGGAGTCTGCATATTTAAAAAACCCATATGCTCTAGTAAATATGGGATTTTATTTTGAAAACAATTATGTTGAATCTCATAAAAATATTTTTGCAAGGATGAGGGTTGCTTATCTTTATTACAATGCTGTTTGTTACAACAAAAAAGATATAAAAATATCGATGTCAAAAAATTCTAAACCAACAAGCCTAGATGTTGAAGAAGTAAATAATATCAAAAAACAAGCAGCAATTAATTTATACAATTTATTGGATTCAATTCCTAAAGGGCAAGAAAAGAATGTTTTAGGTATTAATAAAACTTTAAAGTTTGAAAAAGAAAAAATTGTTAAACTATTAAAAGAACTTGGTGTGTCAAAATTGCATTCTAAAACAGAAGAGGTTGATTCAGAGGATAAAGTAAGTCATGAGGTTATATTTGATTTAGTAGTTAATGCCTCAAAAAGTGCAAAAAGTTTTTTATTTGGCATATTCCAAATTTCAAAAAGCAATATTGATAATTTAATAGATAAAACATTTTCAACAAGATTAGGAAAGAAAAAAGGCTTAGGAGATCTTATCGAAGAGGGGAAAATAAAAATGAAGATAGCCGAAGTTTTAGAAGTCAAAGGAAGAATTTCTGAAAGAGAGGCACGTGAGTTTGATAATATAGATAGTAAAAATGTTTTATTAAATTTAAAAGATAAGCTTATAGAAGGTTTATATTTCGTTTTCTTGTTTAATAATATGGTAGATAATGAGTATCTTCCCAAAACAGGTGCACAAAGAATTTATAAAATCATGACAAATGATAATGATAATAATATAAGAAAATATATACAAGATGGTCTTTTTAACAGTTATATTTTTACCTCTGAAGATATATATAAGTTTTCAGGTAAACTTCCAAACTATCAAAAATCCATAGAAGCATTGCATAGTTATTGTTTAGAAGAATAGAGGTGTAAAAGACTTAAAGCTAGCTTTTAGCTTCGATTTTTAAGCTATAGGTAGCAAAATTTGTCGTTGAGGAAATAGTTTTAATAGAGTACAATAATAATATATACTTTTAAATACACAAAGGGATTTAATTATAAAGTTAGAATATAATAATACATACTTTTATACGGAGGGATTTAATGATAAAACCAGAAATAAAAAAAGATGCAGTTCAATACACTATGGACACAATTAAATATGTTTGTGATGAAATTGGACCAAGAGAGTCTGGAATGGAGGCAGAAAAAAAAGCTCAAGAATTTTTCGTTAAAGAATTAAAAGATAATGGTTGGGCTGATGAAATTATGGTTGATGAGTTTACCATATCAAGACATGCTCTTGTTGGGTTTACCAAGATAATAGGAGTAATGCTAATTTTAGCAAGTTTAATTCAATTTATTGGATTAATAGTAAATCCATTGGTTGTTAGAATTGTTAGTATAGCATCTATACTATTAGTTATTTTGTCGCTAACAATATTAATTTTTGAGTTTATTTTATACAAAGAATTTATTGATTGGGCACTGCCACAAACTCAGTCAAGAAATGTATATGCAAAATATAAGCCAAAGGGCACAGTAAAAAGAAGGATTATAATAAATGGACATGTAGATTCAGCATATGAATGGCCCTTAATGAGAGTGCATCAAAACTTTATGGTTGCAACATTAGTTACTTGTTTAATATTTGCATTAGCATCACTTTCTCTTTATATTAAAAACGCTGTTCATGGTGTTATCCCGTGGTATAGCTTTGTAGTTACAACACTTGGTGGGATATCATATATTGCTCTATTTTATGTGTGTACATTTAAAACAATTTCTCCGGGAGCAAATGATAATTTAACAGGCACATTAACTGCAATTACAACATTAAAGTGTTTAAAAGAAAGTGGTATTAGATTTGAGCATACAGAAGTTGCAGCCTTACTAACTGGAGCAGAAGAAGCAGGACTTCGCGGTGCAAAAGCTTGGGCTAGAAAATATAAAAAAGAAATCGATGAGGTAGAGACAGCGGTTATAGTGGTTGAGAACTTAAGAGATTTTGATTGGACTATGATTTATTATCGCGATATGACTGGTTTAGTTGCAAACTCTGAAAGAGTTGTGGCACTTCTAGCAGAAGCTGCAGAAAAAATTGGACATCCATTGAAAAAGGGAATAATTCCTTTTGGAGCTTCAGATGCAGCGGCCTTATCTCGTGAGGGGGTTCATGCAGCGACAATTGCTGCACAAAATCAACTTGGAACAGACTATTATCATACAAGAAATGATAAGCCAGATAATATGTGTGAAAAGACTGTGGCTTTAGGGCTTGATGTCGTGCTTAAAGCAGTTGAGATCTTTGATCAAAACGGACTACCTAGAGTTAAAGAATAAAGGCTTTTATTAAAAAACATATAATAAGGATTTTACAAAAAGAGATTTTGTCTCTTTTTGTAATTTAAAAAACATGAGTGAACAAAAAAAAGGTTTATTTATAGGTCTTGCAGTTGTAGATTTTGCCTACAATATATTTACACTACCAGAAGAAGATACTAAACTTAAGTGCAATGATTTTTATATGGCTTTTGGTGGTCCAGCTTTAAAAGCTGCAGTAATTTATACGGCAAATGGTGGCAAAGCAACTTTAGTTTCAAATATCGGTTCTTCCCCTATGGGAAAACTTATAAAAGAATACTGCAAAGAAAAAAACATCGAGGTTATTGATATAGCAATAGATGATAATTTACCTAGTATTTCTACAATAGGGATAATAAAAGAAAAGTCGACAAGAACAATTTTAAGCGGGCAAAAAAATGTGCCAGAAAACGCTGTTTTGCCAAGCTTAGAAGAGATAAATGGGCATGCTTTTTGTCTATATGATTGTAATTTCGAAAGTTTAACTCCTAAAATAATAAGTCTTTTAGAAAAAGCAAATATAAAATTAATCATAGATGCAGGCTCATGGAAACAAAATGTTGAATGTGCTTTAGACTATGCTCATATTGTAATATCATCATCAAGATTTATTTCACCAGAAGGCGAGGATATCCTCGCTTTACAAGATAAACATAATATTTCAATGGTTGCAAAAACCAACAACGATAAGCCTGTTTTTTGGTGTGCAAAAGCAAAAGACTTTATGGGTAGAGGAAAAACTTGGGTAGAACCACTTGCCGATGTAAATACTCTTGGAGCAGGAGATGTGCTTCATGGTGCTTTTTGCTTTTATTATTATCACGAAAAGAAAGCATTTACAGAAGCATTAACTGCTTCAATTAAATATACAAACAAGTTTTTAAAAACACCTGAAAGGGAGAGAATATAAAAAGCCTTATGGCTTTAAAGCTGTTATAGGCAATATATAAATTCCTGTTTTTGGATCTTTTGTAATTGCTTGATATGTTCCTACAATTACACACATAAAAGCTGGCTTTTTCTTTACATTTTCATAAAATCTTAGCAAGCTTTGTTTGGCATCTTCAATTCCATTGTCAGTAAGTTTTATTTCTACAGCACCATATGTGCCATCTCTAAATTCTAAAATTGCATCAACTTCATCGCTAGAAACGTTATCTCTAAAATGAAATAGGTTTCCATCTAAATAATCCATATATATTTTTAAATCCCTCTCAACAAGTGCCTCAAACATTAATCCGAAAGTTTCAAAGTCATTCATAAGTTTTTCTTCATTTAAGTCTAAAGCAGCACAGGCTAAAGAAGGATCAATGAAATGTCTTTTTGCAGATTTCCCAATTCTTTTGGATGAACGATAATTTATGTCAAAAGCTGGTTGATTATTAACTAAAAATAAACTTTTTAAAACACTTAAATAATCAAATACGGTGGTTCTACTTGTAAGCAAATCTTTTGATTTTTCATATTCTTCTATATCTTTGATGATGGCTGAAACATTAGCTCTAGATGTTTCGTTTCGAGCAAGTGAGCGCAAAAGCATTTTCATTTTATTGGGATCTCTTTTTTTATCTTTTCTTTCATTAAGATCTATATTAACTATAGAATCGATATAACTTTTGGGGATGATTTCAATATCTGTTTCATCAACAGTCAAATTTTGAGGCCAACCACCTCTGACAATAAATCTAGCAAGCTTTGACAAATTTGTTTGCTTGAAAGCCTTTTCAGCTACCTTATCTTCGAGCATATCTAAAATAGCGACATCGCCCGTTGAATCTCCAGATTCATATAAACTCATAGGGAACATTTGTATGTTAGCGATACGACCAGTACCAGAATGAAAAACCTGCTCCTCTTTTTCTTCTTTTGTTAGGGTAGTGGAACCAGTTAATATAAACTTGCCTTTATTATGGTCTGAATCACACTCATGCCTTACCGCGTCCCATATGTCTGGTACTAATTGCCATTCGTCAATAAGTTGTGGCCTTTCTTTTTTAAATATGTATTTAGGATTAACTTTAGCTAAATCTCTTAAGTTTTTTTCAGTCATATATGAAACACTGTTTGCATGATTAAGTGAAGTCCATGTTTTTCCACACCACTTGGGCCCTTTGATGGAAATCGCTCCAAAAATATTTAAATATCTTGCTATTTTTTTGTCAATTAGCCTATCTTTATAGCCTTTTTTTCTTAAAGTCATTTTGCACCTCAATATTATTATAATATATCGATGGACACTTTTCAAGAGTTTTGATGAACACTTTTCAAGAGTTTTGATGGATGTTTTTCAAGAATATTAAGTTTTTGTTTGTACTTGTTAAGGAAGTATTGTTTGTACTTGTACTTGTCAAGAAAAGTAGACACAAAAAAAGTTTTTTATCAAATTCATTTTTACTTGTAGACATATTTAACTATTTTCATTCAATTTTATTTTTGGTCGTAGACATATTGGTTGTTAGTAGTTTTTTTCAAAAATAGACATATAACTAGCAATCTAAAATAATATGCAAGTTATAGTCTTTATAAACATTTAGTTTAATTTTATGTGATAAGAAAAGAGTTAAGTGTTTATTTTATGCTATAGTAAACACGAAAACCAAAAAAGCATTCTATTTAAGCTAGATTTATTGATCAAATTTTTCGATGTCAGCTCACAAACAGCTGTGTTTCTAAGTTTTGATGATAGTATAATCAATGCTTTGGCCGTTTTGCTCTAGATATGTGTTTATGCGTTTAATCATTATGCTTGGAATATTAGGTTCTATGTTTAATGCTTTACATGTTTCTAATGCTTTATTTGTTAAAGAGCCGTTTTCATATTGTTGAATTAAAATATAGTTGTTGTTTTGATTGTTTTCTTCATTTAATTCATATACTGCTTGAGCAGTAGTTCCCGAACCTGCGAAGAAATCTAAAACTAAAGCGTTGCCATTGGAGACTATTTGAATTAAAAATTTAATTAAAGCCACCGGCTTTGGAGTATCAAACAAATCTCTTAATCCTAATTTATTTAAATCATTTGTACCCTGTCTTGAGTAAAAATTTAAAATAGAGTGAACATTGTCATTTGCATCTTTTAAATAATGCTTTTCATACGGTCTTCCATTTTTATATGCAAGCATATTTCTTTTATGTAAATCTAAAATTTTTCTTGCTGAAGACCAACCACGCGTTGGAAGGGCTGGCAAATTAAGCCCAATTTCCTCTATTACTAGTGGGGCTGGTTTTCCCGGAGTTGAGAGGTCTTTTGCAAAATAAATAAGACCAGTGTTTTCTTCAATTTGACTATAATTTTTGAGCCAAGTAATATTGTACTCAAGACATGCTTTTTTGATTGATTTGCTTAATTCTTTTTGTGCATATTCGATTCCTTTATCTTTGATGTTTTTATGCACTTCCTCTTGCAACTTTTCAATTAAATCTCTATCTTCTGGGATAGTCATTCTTGGAATAATAAATGGTTTGACATTATTTTTGTTTTTAGCAAAACTAACAATATATTCGTGAGTTATATTTATATGTTTAGCATTGCTCCTTTTTGCTTGATTTGTAATAAATGTACCTAAAAAATTTTCTTTGCCAAAAACTTCGTTGCATGCGATTATTAGATTTGCATACTCATAGTCATCAATGCTTATAAAAATCACTCCCGCATCAGTCATTAAGTCTTTTGCAAGAGATAAACGCTCTTTTATTGCTAAAAGCCAGTTATTGGAATGTGCAGAATTGTTGTATGAAAAAGTAGAGCCATTATTATATGGTGGATCAATGTAAATAATGTCTACATTGTCCTTAAATTTTGAAAATGCAGAGCTTTCCATAACAGTTTTATTTTCGCCTATAAATATAAAATTTTTCTTCATAATTTATGTTAAATCAACTTTGTTTTTTGTTTTCAAATTCATTATATCATATATAAAAAAAATAATGAACATAAATTATAAAAAAAGTTGTAAACATTTAAATTGGAGTTTTTTTTGTCTCAATAATTAAATTTTCTAAAAGTATTGTAATTATTTTTAAAAATGATATAATAACAATTAGTACCATGTCAAAAAGGAGGAGTACTATGAGTTTGAAAGATAAAGGGAAATATATAGAATATTCAAGCGGTTCTGAGATGGAGGACTTTTTAAAAATAGGCATTAAAGCATTAAAGGCTATTGATGTGTTGCAAGAAAAATATTCTCGGGCAGGCGATACGGATTCGCTATTGAACGAAATTAGAGATACTATTGTTGCTAAAACTCTAGGGTATCCACTTATTAATACTGATAAACACGGATTTGACGCGAAGAAAGTTATTGATGAACATCGATACGAATATCTAGAGATAAAACAAGCTAATTATAGTAGCAAAAGTTTGGGTGCCACATTTAACGATACAACTTATGAAAAAGCAAAACTTTTTGAAGACGGGGACGTGGCGCTAGCTTTAGGTGTTTGGAAAAAAGCGTCGGAACTGGAGTTAATTGTATATGGTAAAAATAAAAAAATCGGCGAATATTTAAGAGATCGCATAGATTTTTTTAAGTCTGGACAAAGTGTTAGGAGTACTCAAACATTATCTATTTCAAAATTAGTATTTGGATACGGTCTAGATATTATAGCAGTTAATTCAAGTGTTAAAGATGTGCATAAGCTATTGTGTGATAAACATAAGAGTTTTAAAAAATATGATCTAAACAAAATTTTAACACTCTATGAGTATAGAGAGAGGCAAGAGGCTGAAAAAAAACTTTTAGAATATCAGAAAAAAGAAATGCAAAAAGAAAAAGAATTATGGAATAATCTTTATGAAAGAAAAAAGAATAATAAAAAAAATGATAATAATGACGATGGTTCCTGTTTATAGAGATTAAATATTCCGTTAATTTTAATTTAATATTTTTATGACAAGCATTTTCTTTTGTCCTTGAGGTAATCAAGTAGATTTTTAGAATGTATATGAAGTTAATTAATGAAAAATATTAATTATCATCAGCAATAAGAAAAGGTAGGGACATTGCATTGATGCTTGAGTTTATTTATATAATTGCACTTATCAATTTGATTTTTGTTTTAAAAATTTTAACTGCTTTTCGATAGAGAAAGATTGCCATAAAATATAAAAATTTAAACTTTGAAAGCAAGTGTTGTTTTGCTAACGTGGGTGCATTTACTTCTAAAATTAACACATTTATTTAATGTAGAATTTTTTGAATTAAGGACTATACAAAAAAATTTATAATGATATTAGAATTATTGTTTCAGCTACAGAAAATACTCAATTACATTAAATAGATACTAGTTGCACCTAAATATTACTGTACTTTGCTTAGATTGGCTGTATAAAAAAGTTATTTTTGTTTTTTGTAGAAAGCAATTAAAATACAAAGTTCATATATAAAAATGAAAAGGAGCGACAGTATGTTAACAGCTAGAGGTATAATTACTGAAATAGAGGGCAATCCAGTTTTAGAAAAAATTCAAAAAAATACGGCGGAAACTGTGTTAAAGATGTTAAAAGCAGAGCCAAATTTAATTTTTCGTTCAGTAACATATATAGATTTTTTAGTGGCTGTAGAATATGAAGCACCTGATTTGACTCGTAATTTTATAAAAAAGATATCTTTTGTTTATTTGTTTGACGATTCTCTATAGGAAATAAAGGTAAGATATTTTTATAAGATATCGCTTGGAAGCAAACGTGCAGAAGCTATATTAGATTCTTTAGATGAAAAACTGAAATCACAAATTTTGTCTTCAGGAAAAAAATATATTGAGTTTATATTTAAAGTCACTATACTAGAAGAGTATGCAGAAAATTGGTTTTGGCCTGCAGTAAAAACTTGTCAAAAAAGGCTAAAAAGATACATAAGAGTAGCACAAATAGGAGATGAAATTTGTTTTGCAAAAAAATATTTTTTAGATTTAGAAAAAGGTAAAATAAATTATGCAGAACTTGTTTTTGGAGAGATAGATATAGATGACGAGCTTTATAATGGCTGGTCTTTGTATGAAGGCGATACAGCTAGATATCTTATAAGAGAATATCCATGGCGAAATTGTACAACATTCATGGAATTTGATGAATAGGGGCGTCCTTATCGGATGTCCCAGTGCGTGGATAAATCCAGTTAGCTAGTAAAAAGTTCTATAAAACGAGATGGAGCTATTGAGAATTTTTGGGAAAAGACATATAAATGCATTTATGTTTTAACTAACGCACAAAACAGCTTTTTACTCATTATTTTTGCATTTTTGACAAAGAAAAACTGTTTTTTAGTATTTTAACATCTTGGTTTTTAAAATGCATGGTTTTAGTGTAGCCCCGTGAATACAGTAGACAATAGGCTAAGTGCAAATTTATACTACATATTACCACAACTTAAAAGTCTCATTTGCTAGTAATGTAACCGTATTTTTATTAAAATATAGATGATATGAAAATTTTTAAAAACAAAGAAACGACATGGTCAAGTTTAGCGGAAGGAAAAGACATTAAAAAATGGCTTAGACTTATTGTTTCTGGGATAATGGCAGGTATATCCATTTCAATTGGTGGGGTAGCTACTATTTTTATGAATTCATCATTTTTTGGTACACCACTAAAAGCAGCTTTGCTATTTCCAATAGGAATATTTTTAACTTATTATTTTGGACTTGATTTATATACTGGAAAGATTGGATATTTATTAGAAAATAGAAATAAAGAATATGTTATAAAAATATTGGTCATAGTGGTATCTAATCTTTTGGGCACAATATTTTTTGGCTATTTGATGCATTTTATGTATAAAGGACAACTTGCTAGCTTAACAGCTTTGCAAAAAATTGGCGAAACAAGAGTAATGGAAAATAGTTTTGTAGGCTTTCTAAGGGTATTTGTTAGTTCAATGTTTGGTTGTGCGTTTGTTCATGTGGCAGTTGATTTGTGCAAGAGAATGAAGTCTGATTTTGGAAAGATTTTAGCTTTATGGTTACCAGTAACTGCATTTGTGTATTTTGGCTATGATCACAGTATTGCAAATATGTTTTACTTTTCTTTCCTAGGCGACTTGTCTGCTAAAAGATGGTTATATGTTTTTGTAAATGTAATAGGAAATGGTGTGGGTGGATTGCTTACACATTTATTAATAATGTTTGTAGCACCTAAAAAAGCTAAGACTGAAGTAGCAATAGATGAAAGTCAAAACAATGAAATAACAATAGAAGAAAATGTAAAGTATCAAGTAACAATTGACGAGGGTGTTGTAAGTGAAACAGCTTTTATAAATCAAGCAGAAAATGACAAAAGAATTGATAATAAAAATTAGGTGAGATATGAAATTAGCAACATGGAATGTAAATGGAATTAGAGCAATTTGGCAAAAAGGATTTGCAGATATTGTTAAAGAAAATAATGCAGATGTTATAGCTCTTCAAGAGATAAAGTTTCATGCAATAGATGATGAGTTTCATATAGATGGGTATAAGTTATATGATTTTCCTGCAGAGAGAAAAGGTTATTCAGGAACTGCAGTTTATGTAAAAAAGGAACCAATAAGCATAGCTTATGGTATCGGAATTGAGGAGTTTGATAGTGAAGGAAGAACACTGATTTTAGAATATGAAGATTTTTATTTCATAAATTCATACACTCCAAATGCTGGTGAAGAGCTAAAAAGAATGGATTATAAACTAAGCTATAACGAAGCTTTGCTTCAAAAAATGGAAGAACTTAGAAAGATAAAACCATGTGTTTTGACTGGTGACTTGAATGTTGCTCATAAAGAAATTGATCTTAAAAATCCAAAGACAAATACAAAAAATCCAGGCTTTACACCAGAAGAAAGAGAATCTTTTACTAGACTGTTGTCTCATGGCTATGTTGATGTTTTTAGACATTTTTATCCAGATTTAGAAGATGCATATACTTGGTGGTCATATAGGTTTAAAGCAAGAGACAGGAACGTTGGTTGGAGAATTGACTATTTTGTAACCACTAAAGGTTTTGAAGATAGGGTTGAATCAATTAAAATTCGTTCTGATATTTTCGGAAGTGATCATTGTCCTGTTGTTATGACACTTAAAAAATAATATTAATTTTTTGTTCAATTATAGATAGTTAAAGCAGAGCCTATAAATTTATATATCTTGATTTCTAATATAAAACTTTAGTAGTTGATTAATTTCCCAAACATATCCATAATATTATTTTTCAATGGTGCCACTATGTAGCAAACTTTAACTATATATAGCTTGGTGCAATTAATTTACTATAACTTGATTTTTTGGTAGTAAACCATATACGCAAAAAAATACATTGTATTAAGCTAATCTAAATGATATAATATGTATGAATAAAATAGGTAACAAATTGACTGTTTTATTCGGAGCGGAGGCATTATGGTAATTCAAAGAAAGCAATATTTAGATGAGCTTATCAAAAGACGAGACAATGGAAGAGTGAAAATAATTACTGGAATTAGAAGGTGTGGAAAATCATATCTTTTATTTAAGTTATATAAAGACTATTTAATTGAGAGTGGAGTAAAAGAAGATCAAATTATTGAAATAGCACTTGATAATATAGAAAATATAAAATACAGAAATCCATTCAATCTTTATGAATATGTCAATAATTTTGCAAAAAGCGGAAAAAAATATTATGTTTTTATAGATGAAATTCAATTTTCAGAAGAAGTAGAAAATCCGTATGCACAGACTGATTCTGCTGAAAAAATAACTTTTATCGATACATTACTCTCATTAATGAGGCGAGATAGCCTAGATATATATGTAACTGGAAGCAATTCTAAAATGCTGTCTAAAGACGTATTAACTCAATTTAGAGATAGAGGAGACGAGATTCATTTACAACCTTTATCATTTGCTGAGGTATGTAGTGTTTATGATAATACAGATACTGCTTGGAATGATTATGTAGTTTTTGGTGGTATGCCGTATGTATTTAAATTGAATACATTTGAAGAGAAAAGTAGATATCTAAAAGATTTGTTTAAAGAAACATATATTAGAGATATTCTTGAAAGAAATGATGTAAAAAATAGTGAAGAAATTTTTGAAATATTGCTTGATTTTGTGTCTTCATCAGTAGGCTCATTAAGCAACCCAACAAAACTTGCAAATAGGTTTTTGACAGAAAATAAGATAAAAATTTCCAACAATACTATTTCTAAATATTTGTCATACTTTGAAGAGGCATATGTTATATATTGTGCAAAGAGATATGATGTTAAAGGTGGAAAATACTTTTCAACCTCACAAAAATATTTTTTTGCAGATATAGGTCTTAGAAACGCAAGACTTAATTTTAGACAGGTAGAAGAAACTCATTTAATGGAAAATATTTTATATAATGACCTGCTAAGGCGTGGATTTGATGTCGATGTTGGAGTGATTGAATATGTATATAGGGAAGATAATAAACTTACCAAAAAACAGTTTGAGATAGATTTCGTAGTCAACAGAGGAAATGTTAGGTACTATATTCAATCTGCTTTTGCCTTGCCAACACAGGAAAAAATAGAGCAAGAAACCAGATCTTTGAACTTAGTAAAAGATTCATTTAGAAAAATAGTTGTCGTAAAAGATGATATTGTTCCAAGATATGATAATAATGGAATTTATTACATAGGCATAAAGGGCTTTCTGTTAAGCGAGGACATTTTTAATTTTTAATATCATTATCAAAAATATTCTTTTATATGACTATACAACGATTGGTTTATTTAACTTGATTTTTTACCAATAAAACCATTGATTTTTTAGTAGTAAAGCCGTTGATTTTTTACCAATAGCATATTATATACGGCCACAAGAATGATTTTAAAACTTTATATGTTTACAGTTAAGGCTTTGAAGTGGTAAAATTAAATTCAGTGGATCTCTAAAATTTTATATACTTGTAATTTTAGAGTAATGGGAGAAGGGATTGAGTAAAGCATTCGTAGAAAGAATTAAAAGCAAACTTTATCATGCTGGCTATAAAAATATAGTTGTAAGTTTTGAAAATGGTGCAACTGTGTTAAATGGCGAGCTTTCTTCATATGAAGACATTGTTAAATGTGGTCGTATTGCCGTATCTAAAAGATCTAGAGGTGTTGTAAATAAAATTAGATTAATTGGACATACTCCAAAACCAATGAGAATTCCAGGCTTTACGGATGAAAAATATGAAGGGAAAACTCCAGATGTCTTGATTATTGGTGGTGGAATTGTAGGCTGTGCAATTGCTAGAGAACTTAGCAAATATCAATTAGACATTATGCTTGTTGAAAAAGAATCAGATCTTGCGATGGCACAATCGTCTAGAAACGATGGCGAAATTCATTCCGGCATTGACTTGAAACTTAGATCTGTAAAAGCAAAATATAATCGTCTTGGCAATAAAATGTATACAAAGCTAAGCTCAGAACTTGGTATTAAGTTTGAAAGATGTGGGCAAACTGTTTTATACACTTCAAGGAAACAAAAAGCTTTATATCCACTTTTAAAACTCAAAGGAATATTTGGTAGAATTCCTTTAAAAAATTTGTCAAAAGAAAAAGTAAGTAAAATTGCTTCCAATGTAGGATTTAACTATGGGGGATTTTCTTGTCCATCGGCAGGAATAATTTGTCCATATCAAACAACAATAGCTTTAGCTGAATCAGCGGCAATCAATGGGGTTGAAATAGCGTTAAACTGTGCAGTTACAGAAATCATAAATGACGGAAAAGCAGTAAAAGCAGTTAAAACCAATAGAGGCGCAATTGTGCCAAAGGTTGTAGTAAATGCTGCTGGTGTTTTTAGCGATACTATTGCAGAGTGGGCAGGGGATAGGTTTTTTACTATCCATCCAAGAAAAGGCATAGAGCTAATATTAGATAAAAAGGCCAATCAAGACAATAGATTGACAAAGACAGTAATTGGTATAGCGCCACAAAAAGGTTCAAACACAAAAGGTGGTGGAATTTTACCGACGATAGATAAAAATCTAATACTTGGGCCAAATGCAAAAGAAGTAATAGAAAAAGAAGATGATAGGACAACAAGGGCTGATGTAGAGGAAATATGGAAGAAACAAGCCATGACATTGCCAGGATTAAGTAGGGGCGATATCATTACATATTTTGCAGGAACTAGAGCACCTTCGTATGAAGAGGAATTCATTATTGAAAAAAGCAAAAAGATAAGAAATCTTGTTCAAGCTGCGGCAATTCAATCACCTGGCTTAACTGCAGCTCCCGCTATTGCTACGGAGATTGCTTCATTAGTTATTAAAACAATATATCAAAACGACAAGATTAAAGTTTTGCCAAAAGAAAATTTCAAAGCGACAAGAAGGCCCATACCTAAAGTTAGTGAGATGAGCTTAGACCAAAGGGACAATTTAATTAAGAAAAATCCAGATTATGGCGAGATTGTTTGCCGTTGTGAAGAAATATCAAAAGGGGAAATTTTAGATGCGTTAAGAGGACCAATTGTTGTCCCACATATTGATGCAATTAAAAGAAGAGTAAGACCAGGCATGGGAAGATGTCAAGGTGGTTTTTGCTCTCCACTAGTTGCTGAAATCATTTCAAAAGAATGCCAAATACCTATAGAGGAAATAACAAAAAAAGGCTCAACAAGCCAAATGTTTTTAGGGAAAACAAAGTAAAAGTTCCGCAATCAAGGCTAAGAGAATAGCGTATATTGGGCAACCAAAGCAAAGAGAAAGGGATATTAAATGTCAAGAGAAATAAAAAGCTATGATGTGGTAATAATTGGAGCAGGGCCTGCAGGGCTTGCTGCAGCTAATGCTTGTGATTCTTCAAAATCAGTACTAGTTATTGAAAGAGAATCAAGGGCTGGTGGCATATTAAAACAATGCATCCATGATGGTTTTGGATTAGTAAGATTTAAAGAAAAACTTTCAGGACCAGAATATGCTGAAAGGTATATTGAGATGGTTTCAAAAAAAGAAAACGTCCATATTGAAACTTTAACTTTTGTTACTTTGGTAGAAAAAATTGAGGATGGTTTTAGAATAACAACTACATCTAGAGATGGCATACAAATCATAGAAACAAAAAGATTAATTCTTGCAAATGGATGTAGAGAAAGAACGGCAAGACAAGTAAATATTCATGGTGATAGACCAAGTGGCGTAATGACTGCAGGTAACGCACAAAACTTTGTAAACCTTATGGGACTACTTCCTACAAAAAAATGTGTAATTTTAGGGAGCGGTGATATTGGATTAATTATGGCAAGAAGATTGAAGCTTGAAGGCGTTGATGTAGTTGGCGTATATGAAGCAAAATCTACACCAAGTGGGTTATCTAGAAATATTCAACAATGCTTAATCGATTTTGATATTCCTCTACATTTATCTAAAACAGTAACTAGAGTTTTTGGAAATAGAAGAGTTGAAAGAGTTGAAATATCATCAGTTGATCAGAATATGGTGCCAATTTTAGGAACGGAAGAATATATTGATTGTGATGCTTTAATAGTATCTGTAGGTCTCATACCTGAAAATGAAATTGCAGAAAGTTTAGATATTTTAATAGATAGAAAAACAAAAGGACCATTTGTCGATCAAAATATGATGACTTTGACAGATGGAATATATAGCGTTGGAAATGCCTTACACGTACACGACTTAGTAGACTATGTTAGTGAAGTTTCAGAAATTGCTGGTAAAAATGTAGGCAATGAAAGGGAAAGAGATTTGGTGCAAGTGGAAACTGAAGGTTGTATGTATCTAGTACCACAATATATCGACATTAATTCCCTTGAAGAAAAGACAAGTTTTTTCTTTAGGTCAAATACGGATATGTTAAATGCAAGGGTTGCAGTTTTAGTGAATGGAAATGAGGTATATGGAAAAAGGTATGCAGCTTTAAGACCACCAGAGATGGAAAAAATCTCGGTTCCATTGAGGATAGAAAAGGGAGATAAAGTAGAGGTTATTTTGTCTTCTGAAAATCAAAATGAATGTCTAGTAGATACGGAGTAAAAAATGAAATTAACTTGTATAGAATGTCCAAAAGGTTGTTTGTTAACAATAGAAAAAACTACATTAGGCATTAATGTTGAAGGATATGATTGTCTAAGGGGGAAACGTTTTGCAGAAAAAGAAGTTACAAATCCAACAAGGACAATAGCATCTACTGTAAAGACTATTTTTCCTGAGATGCCAGTAGTTTCAGTTAGAACATCTGGGGAAATCCCAAAAGGTTCAATCTTTAAAGTTATGGATGAAATTAACAAGGTTGTTGCAGAAGAGGTGTATCCCATAGGGACAGTTTTAATAAAAAATGTTGCATTTACAGGGGCAGATATCATAACTACAACAGATATGACAAGGATAATAAAAACAACTACTGAGAAATAAGATTAATATAAAGGTTTTGTAAATAATGGATTGTAGTTACAGCAGATATGATAAGAATAATAAAAATATTATTTTAAGAGGTATGCAATGGAAAAGTTAATGTTAACATTTGATTGTGGTACACAAAGCACAAGGGCGATGTTATACAACGACAAGGGCGAACTGGTGGCAAAAGTTAAAGAGCCACTAACACCATATTTTTCATTACAAGAGGGTTGGGCAGAACAAGATCCTAAAATGTACTGGGAAAAGTTTTGTTCCGCTTCTAAAAAACTAAAAGCAGAAAATGAAGATAAATGGGGAAATATTGTAGCAGTTTGTGTAACTACTATGAGAGATGTGGGTATTTGTTTAGATAAAGATAGAAATCCACTTAGACCTTGCATCATATGGCTAGATAGAAGGCAAGCAGAGTGCCCTGATAAGACACCATTTTTAACAAAAGCAATTTTAACTCTACTTGGAATGGATAGAGTTTTTGAAGAAAATAGAAAAGTTGCAAAGTACAATTGGATAAAAGAAAATGAACCAGAAATATGGGCAAAAACTGATAAATATGTAATGTACTCAACATATTTAAACTACAAACTTACTGGAAATTTGGTAGACAGTATAGCTTCAACAATTGGACATATTCCAATGAATTACAAAAAAAGAAAATGGACTCATCCAAAAGCAACAATGTTTGTTCCATTTAAATTAGAGCAAAGCAAGCTATATGATCTTGTCCCTGCAGGCGATGAAATTGGGAAGATTACAAAAGAAGCTTCTAAACTTACGGGAATTCCAGAAGGGCTTCCATTGATTGCTGGTGGCTCTGATAAAGGATGTGAGACTTTGGGTGTTGGAGCAATTAATGAAGATGTCGCTTCTATTTCTTTTGGAACAACTGCTACAATTCAAATTTCAACTAAAAAATATATTGAACCCTCTTTATTTGTACCAGCATATCCTGCAGTTCATAGAGATAGATATAATCCAGAAGTGATTATTTTTAGAGGATACTGGACTCTTACATGGTTTGTTGAAGAATTTGTTAAACGTTTTTATCCAGATAAAGTTTGCCCAATTTCAGAAAAACAGTTAGATGAGTTAGTCAAAAGTATAGAGCCTGGATGTGAAGGCTTGTATGTAGAGCCATATTGGTCTCCATCAATTAAAAGACCAGAAGCAAGGGGCGCAATGATAGGGTTTAATGAAAGACATACAACACTACATATGTACAAGGCGATCATTGAGGGCATAAATTTTGCATTACTTTCAGGTAAAAATGCATTAGAAAAAAAGACAAAAATACCAATTAAAAAAGTAATGGTTTCTGGTGGTGGAGCACAATCTCATTTGGTGTGTCAGGCGACAGCTGATATTTTTGGACTCCCAATTCAAAGGGTGCAAACATATGAAACAAGTGGACTTGGTGCGGCAATATGCGGATTTGTAGGAATTGGACACTATCCATCATATGAAGATGCTATTGAAAAAATGGTGCATGTTAGCAAAGAATATTTACCAAATCCAGAAATTCATGAAAAATATAGTGCAATATTTAATGAGGTATACAGTATTAGTTATCCAAGATTAAAGCCAATATTTAAAAATATTGAAAAAGTTAGGAAAAAGCATTTTCCACACGATTAAGATATTTAATACACAAAAATAATAACGGAGGATATAAAATGTCAAACAATGTAAAACCATTAAAACCGTGGTTACCTAAACCGCAAAATGAAGTACCAGTCAAACAATACAAAGGTTATCAACCACCATGGATTATAGAAACTCCAGAAAAATCATATAGAAGTATTTTTAAATGGGGACATCCAAGTGGAGCAAAGGCGCCAAGAGAATCTTTATACAAGTTATTAAAGAAAACTTTTGGTATGACAGATGAAGATTTTCAAACACCAATCTTTACAGGACTTGAAGAAGTTGAAGTTAATAGTCCAATAACCCTTACAAAAGAGCAAATCAAAAAATTTGAAGATGCTGTTGGTAAAGATTTTGTTAGTCAAGATCCATATACAAGACTTTCTGTTGCTTATGGAAAAACTATGATAGATATCCTAAGGCTTAGAAATAAAATAGTTGAAAATGTCCCAGATTTAGTAATTTATCCAGATACGACTGAGCATATAGAAAAGATCGTTGAAATATGCAAAGAAGACAAAATTCCAATTTATGTTTATGCTGGTGGCTCTTCCGTCACAAGAGGTGTTGAGCCAATGAGAAAGGGAAGTATAACTCTAGATCTTAGAAAGAGATTTAATAAAGTTATAAAATTTAACGAAACAAATCAATCAATTACTGTGCAATCAGGTATGATGGGACCAGAACTTGAGCGAGTATTGAATAATGCGCCTGAGGAATTTGGTGCAAAAAGAAGATATACTTGTGGCCATTTTCCACAATCATTTGAATATAGTGCAGTTGGTGGCTGGGTGGTAACTAGAGGCGCTGGTCAAAATTCAACATATTATGGAAAAATTGAGCATATAGTTTTAGGTCAAGAATATATAACCCCTGTAGGGAAAGTTGTTGCAGATTCATATCCTGCAAAAGCTACAGGTCCAGACATCAATCAAATTATGATAGGTAGTGAGGGAACATTTGGAATATTAACAGATGTAACTTTAAAGATATTTAGAGCACAACCTGAAAACCACTATAAATTTAGCTTCATATTCAAAGATTTTGAAAGTGGTGTTGCTGCAGCAAGAGAAATTATGCAAGCAGAATTTGGTTTCCCGTCAGTATTTAGATTATCTGATCCAGAAGAAAGTAATATAATGCTTCAAATGTATGGTATAGATCACGATACTCCTGTAGATAAAATACTTAGAGTTTTAGGGTATGAAGAAAACAAGCGTTGCATATTCTTAGGCTTTACAGATGGAGAAAAGAAGTTTTGTAAAAACATTCATAGACAAGTAAAGAAAATTTGTAAAAAATATGGTGGTTTTTATCTAACAGGTTTAGTAACTGAAGGATGGGAACATGGAAGATTTGCAGATCCATATATGAGAGATAATTTGCAAGATTTTGGTGTAATGATAGATACGCTAGAATGTTCAGTAAACTGGGATAATATGCTAGAAGTGCATCAGTTTGTAAGAAAATATTGTAAATCTCGCCCAAATACTTTATGTCTAACACACTTGTCGCATGCATATCCACAAGGAGCAAATCTATACTTTATCTTTATTACAAAAATGTCTGATATAGATGAATTTGTAGATTATCATAAAGGCATATTAGATCATATTCAAGCATCAGGTGCTGCGATGTCGCACCATCATGGAATTGGTAAGCTTTTTGCTCCATGGCTTGAAGGGCAAATAGGCTCAAATCAAATGGATATATTTAAAGCTCTCAAAAAACACTTTGATCCAGATAACATAATGAATCCAGGTGGCACACTAGGGCTAGATCTTAAAGAATCTGAAAAAGTCTTTAAGCGTCCTAAATGGTAAAAAGCAAAAGGGACTGTAAAAAATAAAATTGCAGTCCTTTTTTATTGGGAAAAAAGTATTTATGCCCATAAAGAAAAATAGAAAACTGAAAATATGGTTGTCTCTTGCTCCTATAATTTTACATATAATTGTGGGAGTTGTATCTTATTTTCTTTCAAAGGATATGAGAGCAAAGATACCAAGGGATGATAGCATATATTGGTATAGGATGATTTATAATACCTTTGGTCAGTTAATTATCATTTTTTATGTTAGCGTGATTGCATTGCTTCCAGTAATTTATATGGCAATAAGTTATGGATGCATAAAAGATTATGAAGGTCTTTTAAAACATAAGCGCGGTATTATAGTTTGTATGGTTTCTAGTGGTATATTTTGCATTTGTTATTTAGCAATGTCTATTATCATAAGTAAACCAGCTTTTGCATGGATGCAAGTTAGGAAGCACTATATAATTCTTCCCTCAAGTATTGTGATTGCATGCATTTATGTAGTTGCGAGCATAATGTTTGCTGGAGATTTTATAGAAGAACTTGAAAATCTACGCATATATGGGGAAAATATAAGGAGAAGACCTTTGGAAAAGCCTGGAATTTGCAAGTTTTTATTTTGTTTATCGCCGTTGATTGTGCATATAATTTTAGTTATCCTATTTATTGTTTTTTATCATAAATTACCGCCAACTAACGGCAATAGAATATTGATAGAAAGACACAATTCCTTTAAATTTAAATTTATAGCATATTGTGCTAGCACTATTTTTTTGCTTCCTATAGCGGCTATATTAAAGTATTATACGATTTTAGGAGATTGCGAGAAAGTTTTTGAGAAAAAGCAAGACATAAAAAGTTGTATGTTTGGTAGCATCATATGTGCAATAGTTTTTTTAGGAATTGCTGTTGCAGGAATTATATATGGTCTTCCTGATCTTGGTTTTATAAAGTACAATGTGCTATTTTTTATTATTAGTGTAGTTGCAGTTTTATATCTATGTGTTGTAATAATGTTTACAGTAAACTTTTTCGATAAATTTAAAGAAGTAGATATGTGGCTAAAGGAAAAGCGTTCAAGCTTTCTAAGTAGGAGTTTTTAAAAGCAAAAATAATTGTAAAAATGAAACGACAAGAATATACTAAATATTGGTTATATAAAAATATTATCGTAATTTTATGGAGTAAAAAATGAGAAAATCTATATCCAAAGTTATTGCTGCACTATTAGTTTGTGCAAGTGTTGCCGTTGTTATTTCAACGCTTTTAGCAAATTTTGTCATAAAAAAAGAAACACAAAAACGTACAGAAGATATTGTCATACTTTACACAAATGATATCCATGCTTCAATTAATGAAAACATAGGGATGGCTGGTCTTGCTGCATATAAAAAGGAGATGGAGGCAAACACACCACATGTAGCTTTGGTAGATTGTGGCGACTCTGTTCAGGGAAATTATTTAAGTGCAGCATCTAAAGGACTATTGATTATTGAAGCAAAAAATAAAGTCGGATATGACTACTGCGTGCTTGGTAATCATGAGTTTGACTATAAGCTTGAGGGGACAAAAGCGCTTCTTGAGGAGTCAACTGCGCAATACTTAAATTGCAATATTACCTATACTGGCGATGGGGAAAATATGCTTTCAAAAACCACACCTTATGCTATAAGAGATTTTGGTGGGACAAAGGTTGGTTTTGTGGGTGTAACTACACCTTATACTCCATCTAGTTCGACTCCATCATATTTTGAGGAAAACGGTGAACAGGTTTATGATTTTTGTACAGATGGCACTGGTAATGCTTTGTATGCAGCCGTTCAAACCTCAGTTGACAACTGTCGCCGTGATGGTGCAGAAATTATTGTACTTCTTGCACATCTTGGTGTTTTTATACAAGAAGATTTATATAGCTCAACTAAAGTTATTCAAAATACTACTGGTATTGATGTCGTGCTTGATGGTCATTCGCATTCGGTTATTGATAGTATGGAAGTGGAGTCAAAAGACAATAAAACAGTTATACTTGCTTCTACAGGCACAGGTATGGTGAATATTGGCAAACTTACCATATCCCCTGAAGGTCATATAGCTACTTGCAATATTTCTGATTATGAAAAGAAAGATGAGACTGTTAGCACTTGGCTTATAAACGCAGAAGGTGTATATGAAGCATTTTTAAGTGATAAAGTTGCCACCCTTAACTTCCCTCTTTCTATTAAGGACAAAGATGGAATACGTATAGTTCGTTCTCGCGAAACTGCAATAGGTAATTTTTGTGCTGATGCAGTACGTACCGTATTCAATGCTGACATTGGGATGTGTAACGGAGGTGGTATTCGTGCAAGTCTTGAAGCTGGCGACGTTAAATTGAGCGATTTAATAGAGGTTCATCCTTTTGGGAACTTGAATTGTGTAGTTAAAGTTACAGGCGTAGAAGTACTTGATATGCTTGAGTATTTTTATAAGGATGTACAAAGTGAATATGCAATTGGTGATAAAGCATATGGTGAATCTGGAAGTTTTATGCAAATTTCAGGGCTTAAAGTAAAGGTCGACACATCAATTGAGACTCCTGTGAAAATGGATGAAAAAGAAAATCTAATAGGTTTCAAAGAAGGCACACGTCGTGTAAGTGAAGTGTATGTTGAAAAGGAAGGCACTTGGTATGCGATAGATCCTTTAGCTACTTACACTCTTGCAGCATCTAATTATATAATTAAAAATGGTGGTTGTGGTATGGGAATATTAATGAAGGATCATGAGCTCATAGTTGATTGTGCACAGCCAGATTATCAAACACTGATTGATTATGTACAAGATTATCTCGCTGGTGATTTTTCTACTTATCAAACCACAGCTGGTCGTATAACTATTAAATAAAACCATTTTCAAATTATTAAATCACTATCAAAAAGCAAAAAAACATAAATAGTATTGGAGATGGTGGTGTTAAGTTTTCTGGTTATTAAATCACTATCAAAAAGCAAAAAAACATAAATAGTATTGGAGATGGTGGTGTTAAGTTTTCTGGTGATATTGTAAAAGGTTTAGCTGCAGGAGCAAGCGCTATTATGGTAGGAAGTTTAGTTGCAGGAACAAAAGAAAGCCCATATGAAAAACGACATTGATTGTATTACAAGATAACAACATTTTCTTTAAGACTAGAACGCTTTGCATAATGCAAAAATCTCTTTATTTTGTGTTTTGCTGGTTTGAGAGTAAAATTATATTAAGAAAAGAAACGGTAATATGCTAAAGTTTTAAATAAATATATGAAACTAATGTTATTAACCATTTATAAAGGTTAAATTTAAATAACATTTTATAGAGGTGAGAAAATGTCTAAAGAGATTAAACGCACATATGTTCCGTATCAAGAATTTCCGGAAAAAAGTAAACAAATTGAGTACACAGCACCTACACCGTTACTAGCAGAGGATGGTACTTTACTTGCAAAAGGTTGGGCAAGACGTAATTATTTTGATTTCGATATGAAAAAAGTATCAAAACGTTGGCGTAAGGAATGGGAATTTTACTTAATTAGCAACAGAAAATATCTAGTAATTGTCAGTATCGCAACAGTTGCTATAGGTGGATTTATGGATGTCTCCATTGTTGATTTGGAAAAAGGAGAAAATGTAGAAAGTGCAGGTACATTGTTTTTTGGTAACAAATGTAAATTAACCGATAAAGGAGATGAGCCAGGCGGTTTTTCTTTTTGTGCTAACAAAACAAGTTTAGAGGTTATTAATACTGATAGAAGTCGCGAAATACATTTTAGAAAAGGCGATGACATTTATTGTGATTTTCAAATGGATTTATTTGAAGACCATGAAAGCCTTACAACTGTATTTCCTTTTCATGGTGATAAAAAGAAATTTTTCCTAACAACTAAGCAAAACAGTATGCCATGTGCTGGGACTTTCGTCAATGGTGATAAAAAATACACATTCACAAAAGAAGATACTTTTTGTTGTATGGATTGGGGTAGAGTAGCTGCTCCTAGAAAATTTGTTTGGTATTGGGGTAATGGATCTCAATATATTTATGATGATGAAGGAAAACGTCATATATTTGGATTTGAAATCACATGGGGTATTGGCGATGAGAGTTATGCTACAGAAACATGTCTATTCTATGATGGGAAAATTCATAAAATAGGTGCAGTTGATGTAAAAGTATTTCCTAAACCAGATAAATATATGGAACCGTGGCATTTCATATCTGAAGATGGACGATTTAATATGACGATGACTCCTAGTTATGATAGACATTCAGATATGAATATCGCCTCACTTTTCCGTATGCATGTTCATCAAGTATTTGGCAATTGGAATGGTACGGTTATTTTAGATGATGGAACTAAGCTTAAAATCAAAGATATGCATGCCTTTTGCGAATATGTAGAAAATAAGTGGTAAAAATACTCTACTTTAAAAAACCATACCTATATAAAAGTTAAATTTGTCTTATAAAAAGGCTTATACATATGACAAAAATATAACTTAATTTTGCCATAAAAACTGATCTCCTTAAGTTAGATTTTGCAAGTCCAACTTTTGGGGGTCAATTTATTTTTTTGTGTTTAATTTTCTTGATAGGTATATAACTATTTTATTCATTTTTCAAAATATTGGTCAGTTTGCCTTATTTTAATCTTGCCAATCCCAATTATTTGGGAATAGGTAACGTTTGAATGCCCAACAATTTATAAGTATGGAAAAGTGTGGAGCATATTGATTATTAGCAAGAAAAGTGGCATCATTATATTAATGCATTAACCTTAAATAGGTACATACGTTAGTTAAATAATAGAGAGAGGTAACAATGAAAATTGCAATAGGCTCAGATAAGTCAGGGTATGTTTTGAAAGAAGCTATTAAGCAATATTTGAAGGAAAAGCAAATTGAGTTTGATGATTTAGGAACTATAGATATTAATAAAGTACATCCATATTTTCAGGTCGCATCTGATGTAGCTATAAAAATCCAAGATGCAACTTATGATAAGGCTATTTTAATTTGTGGAACTGGCGCAGGGATGTGTATTGTATCCAATAAATTTAAAGGGGTAAATGCCGTAGTTTGTGAAGGAGTGTATTCAGCAAAGATGGCAAGAGCAATAAATGGTGCACGAGTGTTGTGCATGGGTGGTTGGATAATAGCTCCTGAACTGGGCATACAAATGGTAGAAGCTTTTTTAAATACAGAATATCTGCAAGATCTAGAAGAATGGAGAAAGACGTGGTTAACTAATGCTGCAAAAGAAGTAGTAAAGATAGAAGAGAAAAATTTTAATTAACAATTTAGATTTAAAAAATGCTTTAGAGATAACATTAGTTAAATCTATAAAAAGCAAGTTAGTTTCGATAATTAATGTAATGTACAAGATTTGTACTAACGGATGCGGATTTAGAAAAGTTTATAAACGGATAGATAAGTCATCTGCTATTTAATAAATATATAGAAATTTTATAAAAGTATTTTAAGAGTTAATAGATTATATGTGGTGGTGAAATATGAAACAAAAAATTAATTTAGGTATTGTATGTTTGGTTAGGAATACTTTCGATTTTAATGCAGCAGATAAGATATACAAAAATATTCTCAAAGACCTTACTCAAGATGAGAGCATTCAACTATATCCTGTAAAAGAAGTCGTAATAGAATCTAAAGAAGCAATAAAAGCTGGCAAGTATTTTGCAAAAAACCATGTAGATGCGATAGCAGTTATGTCAGGAACGTTTCATCTAGGCCACTTGGTACTTGAAATAAAGAAATGGTGCGACAAGCCTATTTTATTATGGGGATTACCAGAACTTCCATATGATGGTGGGAAAATTAGACTAAACTCAGTTTGTGGTGTTAATTTAAATGCATCTAATTTAACTAAAAGTGGATATACTGACTATACTTACATAGTGAGCGAAAAAATAGATCAAGACTTTTTAGATGCTGTACGCATGATGAAAGTGTTGAAAGAAGCAAAGGTTGGAATACTAGGGTCTAGAGCTCATGGATTTTTCAATGTAGGAGTTAGTGAACTTAGTTTGTATAAAAAATATGGATGCTTGGTAGATAGCTATCAACTAGATGAAGTTTTTAATTATAAAGAGGATACAACGCGTACCAAATACTATGAAAACAAAATTAATTCTACATTCAACATAAAGGGTGTTACCAAAGAACAGGTATCCAAAACATCAATTCTTGCATCCAAAATTGAAAGTTTTATTAAAGATAAAGAGCTGGATGTTTTAGCTATTAGATGCTGGCCAGAGTTTGCAGCGGGATTTTCTATTGCACCATGTGCTGCAATGTCAGTGTTACAAGATGAGGGATATATTTTGGCTTGTGAAGGAGATATTGATTGTGGATTAACTATGCTGTGTCATAAAGCTATAGGCGCCTTGACCCCATTCATGGCAGATTTGTCGCAAGTAAACTTAGAAGAAAATTATGCTTTGATGTGGCACTGTGGAGTAGCTCCAAGTTCATTATGCGATGGAATTTGCACGCCCACTTTAGATACTTATTTTGCTGGTGGCAAAGGCGTTACTGCAGGCTTTGTTATGAAGTCGGGTAAAGTCCATGTGGCAAGACTTGATAGTATTAATGGAAAATATAGAATATTTCAAGAAACTGGAAAAGCGATACCTATGAATAAGGAATTGTCTGGCACATATGCTAAGTGTATTTTTGATAACGGACTAAAATCAGTGCTTGATAAACTTGTATACTCTGGAACTGCGCATCATTTATCAATGGCTTATGGGGATTATACAAAAGCATTTGAAATATTTGCCCGTCTTACAAATACAGAAGTTATAGCTTAATTAACCATATTAATAATTGAGGCGAAATATGCATATTAGTAGAGCAAGTGGTGGTATAAGTGTTACATACAAAGATAGGTTAGTATTTAACCACTCTAAAGAGATGCCATTTGTTAGCGCTTTATATTGGAGTGTAAAGCAGACTTCTTTACATGGAACATTTAAGGTAAATACGAAAATTAAAAAAGTGGTGCCTTTAACGGAATTTTCTATTATTTCAGAAGATAATAAAAAAATAGAATTACAGTTTACAAATGGGAATATTTCTTTAGTTGTTCAAATAACGGCACAAGATGATGTTTTAAGATTTGCATTAAATACAAATGAAGATATTGCATATCGTTTTACTTTTCCATCAACAAAAAAAGAGGGATTTTTTGGTGGTGGAGAGCAATATAGACAGCTTAATTTAAAAGGAGAAAAGATAGTAAATTTTGTATCTGAACATATCAAAATTAAGCCGATTGTACAAAAGACCATTTTTAAATTTATTCCATATAAACCAAAAAAGAATAAAGATATCGCAACATACTCGCCAATGACTACGTTTATGTCTAGTGAAAAATATGGCATAAGATTTGATGTTGATGTATATGCTGAAAGTGATTTCAAAAATGAAGACTATTCAACATTTACTTTTGAAAAGTGTCCAAGAAGTATTTCTATTTTTTATGGAGACTCTTTTAAAGAAGTAAATATGATGATGAATAAAGATATTCCAAATAGGGAATATTTACCTGAATGGGCATACGATGGAATGATAATAGGGGTTCAGGGTGGAATTAACAGGGTAGTAGAAAAAGCAAATAAGATGCGAGATATGGGTGTAGCAGTTTGTGGTGTATGGTGTCAAGATTGGTGTGGTAAAAAAGTTACTGCTGCTGGTTCTCAAGTATATTGGAATTGGTCTCAAGATAAAAAAAGGTATGCAAACTTAAAAGAAGAAATAGCCAAGCTAAAAGAAAAAGGGATTAGGTTTTTAGGATATATAAATCCATATCTTGTAAAAGATGGTCCTATGTATAACGACTGTAAAGAGCGTGGATATTTAGTTAAGAATAAAAAAGGGGATATATACCATATTAAGTCCACTACATTCTATGCTGCTATGATGGATTTAACGAATGCAGGAATGATTGAATATCTACAAGAAAAAATAATTAAAGAAAATATGTTGGATCTTGGCATCGATGGATATATGGCAGATTTTGGGGAATATCTACCAGTTGATTGTGTTTTGCATAATGGTAATCCAAAAGAACTTCACAATGTATGGCCAACAATATGGGCTAAGGCAAATAGAGAAGCAATAGATAGCCACAAAAGAAGCAAGGAGATATTTTTCTTTACTCGATCTGGATATAACGGAGTGCAAGAGTATACAACCATGATGTGGAATGGTGATCAACACACAGATTTTAGTGTTGATTATGGTATGGCATGTGTGATGCCTGCAACATTTAATCTAGGGTTTTCAGGAATGTCTGCGGCTCATAGCGACATAGGAGGATTTATAAGTTTTGCTTCCCTTAAAAGAGATGAAGAACTTTTTGTTCGTTGGATGGAAATGAATACATTCTCGCCACTATTGCGTTCACATGAAACTATAAGACCAGAAATTAATGTTCAGCCATACGATGATAGTATAATTGAGAAAGTAGGAAAGCTTGCTAAACTACATAAAGAATTAAAGCCATATATTATGCATTGTATGAGTGATGCAAATAACGGGATTCCCGTCATGCGTCCTAATTTTTATAATTTAAATAATTTTGACTATCACAAAGACTTATATAGCTTTATGTTGGGCGATGAAATTTATGTGGCTCCTGTTATAGAAAAAGGTGCAAAATCTAGAATCGTACATTTGCCAAAAGGGGAGTGGAAAAATTTGATAAATAAACAAGAATATGAGGGCGGGAAAACATACACTGTTGAAGCACCTATTGGCACGCCACTTGCTTTTTATCTTGTAAATGGAAGATTTACCACACTATTTGAAAAAATAAAACTCTAATATCAATCGTTTAATGTTAGGTATAACCAAATATCACTAGCGATAGTAATAAATACACTTTTTTATTTAGCTTCCAATTTAACTTGTTTGATCGCTTTTATTGATTTGTGTCATCATTTTTTGATTCTATAGTTTCATCCTGAACGTTGCTTTTGCTATCAGTTATCTCGGGTTTTTCTTCATTAGCCTCAAACTCAACACTATTAATTTCAGCCTCTACATCACCAATATATATTCCTTCTTTTGCATATAATACGGTTTTATCAATTTGTAATTGTTGCATTCGACTTTTACTTATTGGATACCAAAAGAGAAGTATCAGACCGATTGCTAAATAAAAAACTGCAGGAATTAGAGTTCCCCATAGATATAACTGAGCTTGAGTATATGCAGATTGCCCAATACTTTCACCATCATATAAAGCCCATCCAAGAGCTTGAGTTGATAGCACTCCCGCTAATGTTTGACCCATTTTTCTAGTAAAGGAAAAGACAGAATAAGTAGCAGTTTCTTCTCGTTTATTAGTTTTAACATATTGGTAATCAATCACGTCATTAACAAAAGACCAGATTTGGAGTATAAACATACTTGAGCCTAGTCCTGCAACAATACTGCAGGCAAGGTAAACCCAGACACTGCGAGTTTTTAAGAAAAACAAAATGAGATAAGCTAGTCCCGTAATCAGCATACCTATGCCACATGATTCTTTTTTGCCTACTTTTTCTACAATTTTATTAGATACAAATATTATGACAACCATAGGAAGGTATTGTACCACTGTTATTAAAATAGTCATCTCGGGTTTTTTAAAATAGTCAGCCATTAGGTATAGTCCATAAGACGACACAAACATTTGCCCAGCAATTAAAAACATAGAAGCAAGGCAAAGAGAAAGGAAAGGGCGACTCTTGATAAGATCAATGATTACCTTTGTAAATTCCCCTTTAGGCCTTTTTTCAGATTTAACTTTTGGCGCTGGTACACGTTCCTTAGTTAAATAAAAACATCCAAATAAAGAAATAATACAAAGGAAACATAATATAGAAACACCTATTATTAATTTCTCCCAGTTCATTACCTTAACAGTTTCACCAGCATCGTTTACTGCATTTGAAAAACAAAGCCCAGATAAGATAACGGCTCCAAGCCCTCCAATACCTGAACCTACAGAACGCAGTATCGATAGGGTAGATCGAGCTTTTGCATCTGTGGTTATAACTGATGCAAGTGAACCATATGGAATGTTAATTGTTGTATATATCATATCCCACATAATATATGTTATGTAGGCATAAGCAAGTTTCCCCCCAAGTGGCATTCCAGGATATCGCATAAACATAAGTAATGTTATAGCACCCATTGGAATAGCCATATTTCTAATCCATGGTCTATACCTGCCATGTTTATTTGATGGAGCTATATCTACTATTTTTCCCCATAGAGGATCGTTTATTCCATCCCAAATCCTAGCTACTAAAAAAAGTATTGTTATTTGGTTTATAGGGAGATGTAAAATGTCAGTATAAAATTTCTGAAGTAAAGATCCTGCCAATCCAAAAACTAAAACACAGCCTAAATCCCCTAGAGTATAGCCAAACTGATCTTTTAGAGAAAGTTTTGTTGAATTATCTTTTTTAGGGGTGGGGATATCAACTGTAATGTCTACTTTAGTGCTCATAAAATAAAGTCCTTTTTGATTGTATTTTTATGCTTTACATAAGTGTTTTCAGTGTCAACATTTTGTTAGCTAGATATTTTGTGTAAATTATACAAAAAAACATCTTTTTTCACCTGCCATTTGCATAAATGAATGTTATCATACGCGGTGCCTAAAGTAAAGATTGAGTAATAAAAATGAGAGGAAGCAAGAGGACAAATGTTAAAAAATATGCAGTAATAACGCTTGTTTTATTCTTCAACTAAAAGTATAAATAATTGCATTAAAAACTAAAATCCACGAGATTTTGAAAAAGCCTCAATGATATAAAATGTGTCAAAGAAAGGGCTAATAATAGTTAGCTAAAATCTACAAAACACAATAAAGATTGATTGAAGCGCTTTCATTACAAAAGAACATTAGACTTAACAAAAGAACATCAAAGGGCAAGATTTTAAAGTGCCACTTGAAAATAATGCCCTAAAACCAAGAATTATTTATGCAGGCCAATCCTATCCAAAATTCCAAGGTGTCGAATATGTTAATTATAAAGATTTAAAAAAGTTTTTAAATGATTAAACTTTGATGCTATTTTTGTGAACAAGTGCATTGATTGTTGCAAAATCAAAAATGTTGGTCAGTTAAAACCCGAAATGCCTGAAAATACAGAATTTGTTATTAAAGATAGAATAGTTTCTCTTTCGGATTATGCCTTTTTTGGCTGTTCAAATCTTTTAAGTATAACAATACTAAAGAGTGTAACTAGTATTGGCATGTATGAATTTGCAAAATGCTCTAATCTCACTAAAATAATTTATAAAGGGACAAAAGCAGAGTTGGGGGCCCTTAAAAAAGATTATGGTTGGGATTTGGAATCTAGCTTAAAAGAAATTTATTGCACTGATGGTAAAATTAATTTTTTCTTCACCTCTAGGATAACTTTTCTTTCTAACTTAAAAAATCTAAAGCTAGCAGTGAGGTAATCATTGTTGGTTTTGTTATGTGTTTTGTAAGCTTATAAAAGCTATATAAGACTTTAAAATATGGTAGTTATTCAAATATAAATTTATCTACATTAAAGTTATATTTCCCCTTGCCATGGCCTGTTACAGGTAAAATGATTTCAAAAGCCAATAGTTTTGCAATTAATTTTGAAGCACCACTAACTGATAATTCTAATATTTTTACAACATCACTTCGCCCAAAATAAGCTTTAGTTTTTAAATTTTCATATAGATTAAACGTGTGATTTCTTATGGTTGTCGATAGTTGGGGATAGTTAATTATACTAATTTTTTGATTATTCATCTTCGAGCTAGGTTCCCAATTAACATGCAAATGTCGACTTTTCAGCTCATTATTTTCATCAAATAATAAATTTCTTAAAAATAGCTCTAGATATAATGTTGTTTCGTATATTCCATTCTTAAAATTTTTATAATTTGCTCTTACAAGAGCATTTCTAAAATAATATGCATTTTCAGCAAAAGTTGTATTTGTTGTAGTATATCCAAATGTTTTTAAGTATTTAATTAAGAACACAGCTGTAGTTCTAGTGTTTCCTTCTAAAAAAACATGAATTTGCCATAATCTAGATATAAATTTAGCAATATGTTTAATAAAGTCATCCTTTGATAGATTGCTATAATCAAAGTTTCTTTCTTCTCTAAAATCATAATCTAACGCTTTTTCAATAAATGAAGCATCGCCATAAATTACTGTATCTCCATCAAGCACCCACTCTTTTTTGTAAATATTATATTTCCTTATTTGACCTGCATGTGCAAAAACATTAGAAAAAATCTTTTGATGAATATCCAGGTACTGTACTGGTGAAAAAACAAAACTGTCGTCTAATAAAATTTTTGCAATATTAATAGAAACTTTATCTGCCTCCACCGTATCGAAATTTTTATCAGGCTTTCGTTCGTAATATGAATTAATTAGGCGAGTTGCCTCATCAAATGAAATTTCTCCAGTTATATTTTTAATTGCGATGTCTTTTAAATAGTCAGAAGTTTTTAATCCATCAACATCTTGTAATCCAATGGCCGTATACCATGAATAACTTTTTTCTTTTTTATTTGGCTCATTATGAATTAAATATTCGCTAAAAGGATCTCTTTCCATGCTTCTCACTTTTAATCTATATATTATTTTAATTAGTTATATCTACTTTATTATACACTTTTTGCTATCAATGTACACTTTTTTTGTCGTTAATGTACACTTTTTGCTATCAATGTACACTTTTTTGTTGCAATATACGCTTTTTAAAATGACTTATTTCAAAATTATATCAATCAATAAATAAAGTAGCTGACAAATTCAGTTGTTAAGAGCAAGGTTATTCCAATCACTTATAGCTTTTGATGCATACAGTGTATTAGCAATTATATGAACTTTACACAAATGAAAGCTAAGATATGATAAAATAAAATTGCAAAGACAGATTATGAAATTTGTTTGAGTAGGAGGAATTTTCTATGAAAAAGTATGATGTGATAATTATAGGTGCTGCAACATCAGGTTCATTTTTTGCACGAAAAATGGCTGAGCAAGGTTTTTCAGTAAAAGTTATTGAGAGATTGTCTCAGGAAAAGCTTGGTAGAAGACTGGATATTTTCCATATATGCAAAAAAGATTTTGCAAACTTTGGACTTCCTATTGTTGAAGAAGGGAATCCCATACATGCATTTGAGTTTGAAAATGGATATACAAAATCACCTTATGATAATTACCCGAAACTTACGAAAGATAGGGTTGTAGGTATGCATATGCCTGAGTATATTGCATTGATGAATCAGTGGGCTAGCGAAAAAGGAGCAGAATTTGAATACTCTGCAAGCTTTGAAGATTTTGTTTATGAAGATGGTAAAATTTCGGGAATAAAGTACAGAACTTTTGATAAAGAAAAGACTGTTTTGGGAAAAGTTGTAGTTGATTGTTCTGGAACAACATCGGCTGCTAGGAAAAAATTGCCAAAAGATTATGGTGTTGAAACTTTTGATATTTCCGATGAAGATAAGTTTTATGTAATTTTAAGATACGTAAAATTATTAAACAAAGAAGATTATTTAGATGGGACCACAGGTTATCCATATTACAAAACTTGGATTGCACCTCAAATGGATCCGCAAGGAGCTATTATCGGAATAGGGGCTTGTCATAGTTATGAGTATGCAGAGGGCATATATAAAGATTTTGAGCAAACGGTTAAACTACCTGAGCATGAAATCACACATTATGAAAGAGGCACTACTCCATATACTCGTCCACCATATTCATTTGTTGCAGATAATTTTATCGTCAGTGGAGATGCCGCTTGTCTTACTAAACCAAACAATGGAGAGGGTGTTACTAGCAGCATGGTGCAAATGGAGATTGCTACCAGGATACTTGGAGAAGCTTTAAGAAATAATGACACTAGTAAAAAAGCACTTTGGTCTATCAATAAAGAATATAACCAAAAGCAAGGAGCAGACTTTGCCTCTACTCGTGCTATATTGACAAAGGCAGTTAAAGCAACTAAAGATGAGTTTGAATACTTTTTCAAAAAGGACATTATTTTCTCAGAAAAGTTTTTAAATAGTGTTGCAGAGGGACCGGAAATTAAGATGTCTGTAAAGGATATTTTAAAGATAGTGTTTGGCATATTGGGTGGCGTATTGACTAGAAAGCTTAGCACTGCAACTCTAAAGAAACTATTAGAAGGTCTATCACTAGGCAATCAACTCAAAAAGCTATATCTTGATTTCCCAGATTCGCCATCTGGTTACGATGCTTGGATTCAAAAAGCAGATGCAATATGGAAAAAAGTAGGGAAAATGGCATAAAAATCAAATAAATTGAAAAAATAATCGTTACCTTTTAACTGTTAAGCGAAAGTTTATATGCACAAAGTGACCCTATATCTTTTAACTGATAATCTAAATATCTTTTAACTGTTAAATGAGAGTTTATATGTACAAAGTGTAAATGACCCCATATCTTTTAACTGATAATCTAAATATCTTTTAACTGTTAAGTGAGAGTTTATATGTACAAAGTGTAAAGTAAATAGACCCCTTAATCTTTTTCTTTACTAACATGTTTTTGTTAGCTCCTTTTATGTGAGAGTTTATGTCTTATTTATAATGACTTATTTTTTCCTTAATGATAGAATAAGTTAGGATAAAAAGAACAATTTTTTGGAGAAGTTTTATGCAATCACTAAGGGAGTTATATAGAATAGGAATTGGACCTTCAAGTTCACATACAATGGGGCCAGAAAAGGCTGCAAAAATAATTTTAGAAAGGTATAAAAATGCTAAAAAAATTGAAGTTATTTTATATGGCTCTCTAGCTTCAACAGGCAAAGGTCATGGGACTGACAGGGCATTACAGCAAGTCTTAGGTGAGGATACAGTTATAACGTTTGATATGCTAACAAGTGATATAAAACATCCAAACACCCTAGATTTTCTAATTCATACAGAAGAAGATACAAATGTCGTTGAAAGAGTATATAGTATTGGTGGTGGCGAAATTAAATTTGAAAATGAAGAATATGTAGCACCTGTAGATGTATACTCTCTAAATTCTTTCCAGGAAATAAAAGATTATTGTAACGAAAAAGACATAAGGCTTTGTGATTATGTGTTTCAAACAGAACCAGATATCTTAGAATACCTTGAGGAAGTTTGGGAACATATGTGTGCAAGTATAAAAGCAGGGTTAAAAGCTACTGGAATTCTTCCAGGAGGGCTTGGAGTTCAGCGCAAGGCTAAGGTTCTTTTTAAGCAAAAACATATTGATGAAGCTCCAGAAACAAGGGAAAGTAGAATGGTTTGCTCATATGCTTTTGCTGTCGCTGAGGAAAATGCTGCGGGCGGTGTGATTGCAACTGCACCAACATGTGGTGCTTGTGGAGTAGTTCCAGCAGTGCTTTATTATATGCAGCAAAAACACTCTTTCAAGGATGAGCAAATTATTAAAGCACTTGCAACTGCAGGATTAATTGGCAACTTGATTAAATCAAATGCTTCAATAAGCGGAGCTGAGTGTGGCTGCCAAGCGGAGATAGGAAGTGCTTGTTCAATGGGGGCAGCTGGTCTTGCTGAATTATTTGAGATGGATATTGATCAAATAGAATATGCTGCTGAAATAGCAATAGAACATCATCTAGGCCTAACTTGTGATCCGATCAAAGGATTGGTCCAAATACCTTGTATCGAAAGAAATGCTGTTGCAGCAATGCGTTCTATTAATTGTCTAAATCTCGCTAATTTTTTAACTCATACTAGAAAAATATCACTAGATACAATAATCCAAACGATGTATGAAACAGGAAAAGATTTAAACAGAATATATAGAGAAACTAGCGAGGGTGGCTTAGCTAAACTATATAAAGAATAGATTTAAAAACTTTCTCATTAGCAACAATAAAATATATTTACTGCAAATACAAAATGCTACTGCAAAAACGAAATGGGAAAAGAATATAGATGTCGGATGTTTATTTGCACGGCAGTTGAAGTGAGTCTATGCGCAAAACTTAACAATATAATAAGTTTTGCGCATAAACCCTTATGAGTTTTCAATAGAATCATCATTTTCTAAAAAGTCTAAAATTGTCAAAAGACGATAACCTTTTTCAAGATTTGAAAATGGTGTTCTGTCCATTGTTATGAGTATCTTTTTGTAGCCATCATCCAGTCCTCGAAAAGAAGATAGTTCTCTTTCTTTGACATTTGGATTTTCTATGCTGTAAGTTACCTGGATATAGTTTTTTCGTCCTTTGGCATCTCTTGCAATAAAATCAATTTCTTTATCTCTATTTTTTCCTATATCGACAATGTAACCTCGCCTTATGAGTTCTACATAGACAATGTTTTCTATTGCGCGTGAAACTTCAAGCTGACGATACTGAATAAGTGCATTGCGAAGACCCATATCACAGGCATAATACTTCTTTTGTGTTTTTAGATAAGCTCTTCCCTTAAGGTCATAGCGATCGACTTTGTAAAAAAGAAAAGCATCAGTGATGTGGTTAAGATAACGGCCTACAGTTTCATGATCAACAGTTTTATAGCCGTTGCTTTGTAGTGTATTTGCAATTTTATTAGGTGATACCGCAGAGCCGATTGATGAGCAAAGAACCTGTATTACTCCACGAAAGACTTCTTCATTTCGTATATCGTAACGGTCAATCATATCCCTTGTTATAACGGTGTTAGCTACCATTTCTAAATAATCTCTTTTAGCTAGCGTATCTTGCTCTGTAACTGTATACGGCAAGGAGCCAAATAACATATATTCATTGAGGGCTTTTTCCTTATCACCTTTACAAAAAGAATAAAACTCTTGAAAAGATAGGGGGAAACATTTTATTTCAATCCCTCTACCTCGAAATATTGTGTTGATATCACTTGAAAGTAATTTTGAATTTGAGCCTGTTACATAGATATCCGTATTGTATTCACTGCGAATTTCATTAAGAACTTCCTCAAAGCCTTTAACCATTTGAACTTCATCAAGCAAAAGATAATATTTAGCATCGTCCTTAAAAAGGCTGAGCAGATATGAATATAATTCGTTAGATTTACGTAATTTCTCCCATTTTTTCATATCAAAAGCAATCTTTATGATGTGGTCGGCTTGAACCCCATCGTCAATTAAATAGCGATAAAATAATTCGTTCAATAAGATTGATTTACCACAACGTCTAACTCCAGTTATGATTTTGACCAAATCCTTGTGTCTATAACGAATAAGTGTGTTAAGTAGATTTTTTCTTTGAATAAACATAGCCACCTCCTAAACTTATTATATACGCAAAACTCTTGTTATTCAAAAGTTTTGCGCATATTATCGCAGAAATTCTTTTGAGGCTACTTTAAAAGCGATGTCATCCTAAAAGTGATGTTACGAGATAAAACAATCTTTGAAGAAAACAACATCACAAACTTCGATCCCAATGGCGAGCTAAACCTTACAATCAACGCTTCAATTGCACAGGAAAAAAGCAGGCAACTCTCAAACAATGTAAAGTGGGGCAAAGATAAAATGTATAGGCAAGGTATAACCATTGTCCCATACTCACATTTTCTAGGCTACGATAAACTCCCCACAGATCCCACTATAGGCTTTATCATAAACGAGGAAGAGGCAAAGATTGTAAGACGGATTTATCAGGAGTTTTTAAAGGGCAAGACTCCAAGTGCCATTTGTAGACTACTTGAAAGTGATAATATAAAAAGCCCAGCTGGTAAAGATACATGGCATCCATCAACTGTTAGAAGTATATTGACAAATGAAAAGTATAAAGGGGATGCACATATTAGAAAATACTATGTTAAAGACTTTCTGACTCATGAACTAGTAAAAAACAATGGTGAGGTTGAGAGCTTTTATGTAACAAAACACCATGAGCCCATTGTATCTAGAGCTGATTTTGAGATGGTACAAAGAGAGTTTCAAAGTAGACGAAAGCTTGGTAGTAGCTATAACAGTATAAACACATTCTCTGGTAAAGTCTTTTGTGGTGATTGTAAAAAGCTATATGGTCTTAAAGTATGGCACTCAACAAGTAAGTATAGGAAAGAGGTATATCAGTGTAATGCTAAATTTAAAAACAAATGTAAAACCTCATCACTAACAGAAGATGACATTAAAACTCTCTTCCCAAAAGCCTACCAAAAGTTTATAGTTAACAAAGCACAAGTAATAG
>LSQX01370192.1_pt1 | contig 41614 bp, 32 predicted proteins | sample 654561 | NCBI WGS metagenome assembly LSQX01 (sample SAMN04489861, study PRJNA283612) | anaerobic digester metagenome | isolation source: 4 biogas reactors fed with cattle manure at either 37C or 55C with and... | place: Denmark: Kongens Lyngby | collected 2014 | reverse complement strand
GGCCCGTACTCCTCCTCGTCACGCCCCATCAGCACCAGGACATCCCCGTAACTGCGAATTAAGTATTCCTGGTCCTCGAAGTCGGCGTTGTGCAGTCCCAGGGAGCGGGTCAGGCTGCTCTCACCGATCAGGATTTTGCCCCCCCTCACCGGGTTACGGGCCTCGGTCAGCACCCGCAGCTTCATGCCCGTGATCTTTTCCACATAGTGGTTCAGCTCCGCGGCGGCTACTTGGGCGCTCCGGGTGGGGTTAGCCGCCAGGACGATCACGGCATTGGGCAGGGCGAGAGTGCCCTGGCCGGGCTCGACGGTGTACTGCAATACCCCATAAGGCTGACCGTAGGAGCCGCTACCGGGAATGTCGGCGTCCTTGGCCTTCCAGGTGAACTCCACCGGCTCGGCCATTACCACCGCACTTAGGCTGATAAAACCGACCAGTACGAGAAGACCGAGAATCCTCCTAGAGCAGAAGCAGGTGTGCATGGGACCGCCTCCTCTGTTAGAAAAACCGCCTTCTCTACGTTGGACAGACCCCTGGCGAGGCCCAAAGCCGACCCGCATCTCTGACGCGATACCCGAGGGCTCTACTCGCCTATCAGGCTCTGCATGATGTACAGATCCAGTTCCTCGTAGTCACGCGAGGCGCGGAGTAGCTCCAGCCGGGCACCATCAAGGTCACGGCTGATCTCCAAGAGACGCAGGAACATGGTCCGGCTGTTGCTCAGGTGCCGGGTTGCGTCCTCGTCCTTCTGCGTACGTAGCGCCTTGACGTCCAGCCCTACCATCTCTCCCTTGGTGCCATAGCCGTGCACGTCCAGAATGCGCACCTGGTTGAGAGCCCGGCGCAGGTCCACGGCGCCGAAGGACCGATCCTCATCAAACTTGAGGCCGTTCTGGTCGTTCAGGTGCACACTCCACAGCTTGCCATGGGCCAGGGCGAAGCCCATCTCATCGGAAGGGTCGAGTCCGGCCAGCAGAGCATGGGCGCTCTCGATATTCACACCCACCCGGCTGGAGTCCACGGTAAGCATGCCCAGGGCCAGGGCATGTCCGGTGGTGGGAATATAGGCCTGATCCATGGGTTCGTTGGGCTTGGGCTCGATGGCAATTCGGATCTCAGAATCGTACTCCAGCATATCGTTGATGGCCTCAACGAGTCTCTCCACCGCCACCTTGCTGTCCTTGGCCTCGCGCAGGTATGTGCCCTCGCGTGCCAGCCAGAGAACAATGAGCTTGGTGTCCAAGGTCCTGGCGATGTCAATGGCCTGCCGGCTGCGCCGACGTGCATACTCGCGGCATTCGGGATCATTCGAGGTATAGGCCCCGTCAATGGTGCGCGGGTCTTCCCACAGCCGTGGGGCCACGAACTCGGCGACCAGGCCATGGTCCTTGAGCTGCTTGCGAACCGCTTCGGCCTGCTCAGTGATTTGCGCCGCTGAGAGATCATTGAGCTCCGGGACCGCGTCATCATCATGGACCTGCACCCCATCGAAACCCAGCTTCTTATATAAGCCGAGTTTATCTGCGAAAAGCAGGGACTTGCGGACCGGGGGGCCAAAGGGATCAGCGCCTTCGTGGATGTTCCACGGACCGAAGGTGAACTTGAACTCACCAGGCATGATACACGCCTCCTTGTGCGGTGTGTTACTAGCGCACAGGTTACATTCGGTGCTTAGGTGCGTCGCACCTGCCTTAGAGCGTGGGCGGTCATCACTGAAGGCCCGGGACAACGCTGACAGCAGGGGCCACCCCCCGCGGGGCAACAGGAATCACGCAAAGGGTGCCCAGGAAGGTCATCGAATTCCCCAGAGGGAACTGCGTTCCCAGTCACCAGCAGTGGAGGAAAGACCCTAACACACGCGGCCCGGTCGCGTAAGGAGGCATCCATGACACACCCTAGCCGCAAGCGAGTTGTTGGTCCTCTGGTACCATTGCTATGCTTCGCTTTGGCGGAGGCCGCCCTCGGCCAGACGTTGGGTCCGGAGGCTTTCGGAATCTCTGCCCGCTTCGGTGCCGCTGCTCAGACCACTACCCGGCAGATGGCCATGGGGGTGCCCTTCGGCTGCCTGGATGACGTCCAGTTCGGTAACCCGGCTTTTGCCGCGGTGCATGAGGTCCCCAATGCAGGCGTGCGCTGGAATACAACCCATTTCGAGCGCGGACCCAGCGTCACGAGCTGGCGCCTTCATTATGTGCAGCCCTGGCATCCTGACGAGGATGGGTTCCAACTATCTCTCTTGGGGCTCACCAGTTCCGGCGGCCAGGGAAAGACCCTCTTGCCGCCACCAATCGGCGGGGCTACGGCAAAGCTGACTGACACGGCCTATATCGTAGACTACGGCCGTCGAGTCACCCCGGAACTCTGCGCCGGCCTGGCCATCATCGGCGCACACTCCGTCGGGTTCCGTCTTACTCCCGCGTTGGGACCGCCTGTCGTTGACGTCACAGCCAATGGCCGCTTCGGGATACGTGTGGGCGCAGCTTACGAGTGGCTCCCGGGTGACTATGCGGGCCTGACCTACGCCTTCGCTCAGCACTCTGTCTGGACCAGCAGGCTGACCATGGCCGGCGTCGTCAGAGACCATGACGTCCTCAACGACAGCATCTTGACCCTAGGGATCAGCCGTCACCTGACGCCTGAACTGCTGGCGCTCGTCGAATACCACCACGGCACCATGAGCGGCGGAGGGGTGGACGGGGACACCAAGGCCTGGCATCTGGGCGCCGAATACATGCTCACCCCCCAATGGGCACTGCGCGTCGGAGATTCAGACGGCGCCACCACCCTGGGCCTGGGCTGGGGCGGTGAGAAATGCCGCCTGGACTACGCCTACCTGCGCGATTGGAACGGTGGCTCGATCGGCGCGCTGCTGGGAGATTCAGATACCCACTCGCTGGAAGTCACCGTGAACTGGTAGGCGAAGCGAAACGTGTCTGGTTGTCTGCATTAGGCGGGTAATCCAGACTTCCTGGTGTCGGGAGATCGCCAGAGGCCCACGCCCTGGGCACGCGAGAGCGCGTGGCCTCGTCCGTCGGCACCTGAACCGTACAACTCTACTCTATATTGAGGTGATCGGCAGTGCCCGATTACGGACATTTTGACGAGGAAGCAAGGGAATACGTCATTACCCGCCCGGATACCCCGGCGCCGTGGATCAACTACCTGATGGGCGGAGGGCTGTATGCCTTTCTCTCTCAAACCGCCGGGGGCGTGGCCTTCTACCATGAGCCTGCGGAGGGGCGCCTGACACGGTATCGTTTCAATGGCCTGCCCGTGGACAGTCCCGGCTTCTACACCTATGTCCAGGACGGAAAGGACATCTGGAATCCCTCCTACCGCCCGACCATGACACCGGTGCAGAACTACCGCTGCCGACACGGCATGGGCTATACCATTTACGAAGCCGAGAAGCGCGGGCTCGCGGCCCGGGTCACCTTCGTCATCCCGCCGGAGGACCCTATTCTGCTGTGGGCCGTGCGCCTGGAGAACCGCACCGACCAGCCCCGCCCGGTCAAGCTCACCACCTATGCCGAGTTCTCCCTGCACACCTTTTTCAAGGACAACCTGGCTTATCTGGTCTGCGGCAACCAGTGGCGCCTTACTTATGACAAGCGCCTGCGCGGCATCCTGATAGACTATTTCGCCTTTGAGAGCCTGTTCCAGGGCCAGACCATCTTCTCGTCTAACCGCCCCGTCTCGGCGTACGAGATTGACCGTGACAAGTTCATTGGTTTTGGCCGCACGGAGGCCAATCCAATCGGTCTCGAGCGTGGCCTGCAGAACTCCGAGGTCCCGGATGGCGGGCGCTATGCCGCCGGCGTGCTTCAAAACTCGCTTACGGTCCCAGCGGGCAAGAGTAAAGATGTGGTTTACCGCTATGCCGTAACCGAGAAATTCGCCAAGAGCGAGAAGCTGCTGGACAAATACCCCGATTATGCCAGTGTCGAGGGGGCGGTGCAGGAAGTCCGCAAGTACTGGGATCTGGGCCTATCTGCGGCGCAGCCCCAGACCCCTGATGCCGGTCTTAACGCCATGCTAGGCACCTGGCTGCCCTACAACGCTGGCATTGTCTTCACCATCGGCCGCTCCATCTCCACGCGCCACACCGGCGGTGGCGGCGCGCTGCGCTATCGTGACTCCATGCAGGATGCCATGCCCTCCGCCTGGATGTTCCCCCAACAAGCTCGCGAGCGCATTCGCCGCATCCTGCATACTCTCTACCAGGACGGCCATGCCACCTGTGGGGTGAACCCTGACACCCTACAGCCCAATCCTGGTGAAACCCATCTCCAACGGAGTGATGCCGCGGTCTGGGGCATTATGACCGTATACAACTACCTCGCAGAAACCGGCGATCTGAAGTTCCTCGATGAGGCGATTCCCTTCCTCGATGGCGGAGAGAGTACCGTCTTCGACCACTTGGTTCGCAGCATGAAGTATATTGCCGCCCACACTGGCAAGGACGGCCTCCCCAGCCTGTTCACAGTTGACTGGAATGATTTTTTGCAGATATTCACGGTCGCCTACACCGGCTGCCAGAGTGTCATGGTCGCCGAGCAGTTCATCTATGCGGGAAGGTTGCTCCAGGAGATTGCCGCCGAATATGGCCATTCTGAAGCGGTGAAGTTCGTGGCCACTGCCAGTAAGAGGTTTGCCCGGATCCTCGACTCCGACACCGTATGGGATGGTTCCTGGTACCGGCGTGTGCTGGGAGATGAGCTGGTGATGGGGTCAAAGAAATCCGCTGATGCCAAGATCTTCCTCAATACCCAGTCCTGGGCGGTGATCGCGGGCGTGCTCGATGCACAGCACACTCGCCAAGCGCTGGATGAGGTCCATAAGCGTCTCAATACTCCCTGGGGCATACGTATCTTCGCCCCGCCATTCCGCAAGATGCCCGACGGCAAGCGCGTCTGCGCCAACACCCCTGGCGCGGGCGAAAACGGCGGCATCTTCCTACACGCCAACACCTGGGCCATCATGGCGGAGGCTTTGCTGGGGCACGGCGACCGGGCCTGGGAATACTACTCGCAGATACTCCCGGTCAACCTCTCCGGGAAGGACCCCGACCGCTACCTGAATGAACCCTATGCCTTCTCTTCCTGGGTATATGGCCCTGACCATGAACGGTACGGCGGCGGTCAGCTCTCCTGGCTCACCGGGGGCGTGGCCTGGATGAATGTGGTAGGCTGGCAGTACATCCTAGGGATTCGCCCGACGCTCCAGGGCTTAAAGATCGCGCCGTGCATCCCGCACGAGTGGGAGAGCTTTCAGGTTCAACGCCGCTGGCGGGGCACGGAGTATGAGATCACGGTGTCCAACCCAGAGCACCTCTGCAGCGGGAAGGTACAGCTGGTGGTGGACGGCAAACCCTTCCCAGGTGACCTACTACCGCCCGCCAGAAAGAAGAGGGTCAAGGTAGAAGCTACAATCACGGAGGAGTAGCAGGTGAAGCGACGAGACTTTCTAAAGATAAGCGGGGGTGCCCTGGCGGCACTCGGAACAACGGGATTTCAGGCTACTGCTTTTCCCCTCCTGCCGCGCCGCCCCCTGGGCAAGACGGGCCACGAACGCTCAGTCGTGACCCTGGGCGGTGTAGTGGTCACAAACGAGACGCAAAAGGACGCGGATCGCATCGTCGCCGAGGCTCTGGATGCCGGAGTGAACGGCATTGACGTGGCACCCACTTATGGCGATGCGGAACTCAAGCTCGGTCACGCTTTGCAGGGCAAGCGCGATCGGGTTTTCCTGGCCTGCAAGACTACCGAGCGCGACCAGGCCGGCGCCGCTGCCGAGTTGCGCGCCTCTCTCCAGCGCCTGCGGACCGACCACGTGGACCTCTATCAGTTGCACGGGCTCGATAAACCCGAGGATCTCACGCAGGTCCTCGGGCCCGGCGGGGCGCTGGAAGCCTTCGAGGAGGGACGCCAGCAGGGTCTACTGCGCTTCATTGGACTCACCGGCCATCGGCCGGACACACTGCTCAGCGCGATTCGGCAGTTCGACTTCGCGAGCGTGGTCTTCCCTTACAGCTTCATCCTGGCGCACCATGGCTTCGGTCAGGAGCTGCTGGCCGAAGCCAACCAGCGCGGGATCGGAGTCATGGCGATCAAGCCCATCGCTCAGCGACGCTGGCAAGCCAAGGAGCCGCGCTCCTGTCCCAGGTGCTGGTACAAGCCCTTCGAAGATGACGACGACATCCGGCTGGCGGTATGGTGGGCACTGGAACAACCGATAGCCAGCCTCATCCCCTCGGGAGATATGCGACTCTTCCGGCGGACGCTAAAGGCTGCTCAACACTATAAGCCCCTCACCGACGCTCAGAAACAGGCGCTCGAGGCCCGCGCCGCCACCCTGAAGCCGCTCTTCCCGGGATAGGCGCGGGGCAAGTTCCCTGCGCCCCCGGGTTACCGCCCGGTGGCCTGCACTTCCAAGATCAGCCGGCTGAGCTGCTCGCGCTTGGCCTCCAGACGTACGGGATCCTTTGTCCAGTGGTACGCATCGGCCATGATCTCCGGCTCTATCTCCAGCCCCTGGTTGACCCGTGCGAGCAGCGCGGCGTCCCTAACCGGATCCAAGGCCTTGGCGAGTTCGCGGAGCAGGATAAAGTACTCCTGATCCTCCAGCCCCTCGCGGAGGTTGGCCAGCCGCATGCCGGGTATGAGCTCAAAGTCAGCTCCGGGGTATACCAGGGTGCCACAGCCCCGGGAGCCACCGTCCACCCAATCGCTGTTGGGCCAACGTTCCTCCGGTCCCTTCTGCCTGTTCCCCTCAGGAACTCCGGAAGACGCAAAGACCAGGAACCCGTCCATCTGATGCCTCCAGGTCGCCCAATAGTGCATGCGCGCCGAGATATACGGGCGATCGTAGCGGATGTAGGGGGAATAGTTGCCCTGACCGTCGTTCCGCTCTCCGCAGGTGTAGCCCCAGTACTTTTCCCCATACTTGGCTCGCCGTTCCTTGATAACCGCATCCTCTTCAGGAGTAATGTCGGGCAGGTGCGGCGCCCAGGCATCAATCAAACCCCAGGCGTTCTTCCCCATGCGCGTGACTGTCGGGTCCACTCCAAAGTTGAGCAGCTTCAGGTCCGGCACCACCTCCCGCAGCCACTTGTGGTGCTCGAGCATAGCCAGCCAGCGCGAATTATCGTTGGGCTCATCAAACAACTCCCAGTAGGAGAAATCGTTGATACCCAACTGCTTGAGATGCTCTACGTACGCCACCAGAAACTCACGGTAGAGGGGGTTGTGCTTGTACGTCGCCGGGTCATAGACGCCGTTCCATATATCCAGCTTCACGTAGTCCCCGATGCGGCGCGTCTTGCCATCGGCCCGCTCAATGACCGGGCGACTGGGATCGTTCAGCCACCAAGTCCAGCCCGCGCAGCAGGCAAAGCAGCTCCAGAAAGACCGCGACCCATTCTCTAGCCCCTGCTTGATGAACTTGTCGATCTCCGAGAAATCAAAGCTGAAGTGCCCATCGGGTTCATGGTAAATCGTCAGTTTGGGGCACATCTTGACCATGTCCACGGGGATGGAGCCCACGCGGTAGCGTCCCAGCACCTCAGCGTGCCGGGCATGCATCTCCGGCGTATAGTCCACCTTCCCGTAGAAGTGGTCCCAGTTGTAGACGTTGTACCAGAGCTCCGACTCAAAGGAAGTAAAGCGGGGAAGGTCAAACCCTCGCGCGCGGACTTCCACAATACGACTAACCTCCTGGCCGCCCGCGGAAATAGTGACCATGCCCTGGTAGACCCCCGCGGGTGTCCCCGGCGGCAGCAGAACATCTACCCACACTGCGGCCAGCGTACCTCCCCGCACCGTGAAGGGGGCTGCCGGCATCAGGGGATCAGGTTCATACTCACGCCCGGGACTTGTACGTGGACTCCAATTCTCCAACCTGACGTAACTCACCCGGAACCAACGGCTGGCCTCCGCGCTGATGATTCCTCCTGGCCCCCGAAGGGCCGAGCAGGTCACCTGGACCTCGCGCAAATTGCGCCAGAAGGGCAGAATTACCAACTGGTAGGAGCCATATTCGTTCCCGGCCAGTGCCAGGCGGATAGGCCCCGTGGTGGGCCCCTCAAAGGGGAGGTCGGGATAGAACTTATCGCTCTCGGTCCCGGAGCCGATGGCGAAGGCAACCAGCGGCTCCCCCTGCTTGCCCGGATATGCTTTGGCTAAAGCTATGTCGAAACGCAGCCCCTGCCAGTCCTCCTCCAGTTCCCGCGTCTCCTGGATCAACGCCTGCCACTCGGAGGCACTCAGGCTGTTCCCTTTCATAACCTGGGAGCGAGCAGCCTTCGTCCGCCCCAGGAAGTCGGCAAGCCGGGCTCGGATGGCTGCAAAGCGCGGATGGGGAGTGCCCATCTTGGCCAAAACGTCCTGATCTATTTTGCCTTGGACCGCCCAAGCTTCTAACGGAGCACGGATCAGCGGCTGGTCTGCGACCGCCGTGCCGGTGTAGAAGACCTGGCCGGCACTGGTAAGACGGAAGTCGAGCCTGCTGATCCCGCCCTCGAGAAGCTGGTACGGGACGGTCACGCTGCTGTTCTCGACCTTGACGGGCAGGTCGCTGGCGGGCTGGTCTCCCCGCTGTATGGTCGCCGTAACTTGCAGGTCCGGCGCAGCTTCTACCTTGAACTCCAGTACGGAGGGACCGAAGAACAGCGAACCCGACTTGGCCTCCGGCACCGCAGGCAAGGCCTTCCCGTCCTTGCGTCCCCGGAAGTACAGGTGGCCGTTGTACTGCGTCTCATGGAAACTTCTGTCAGTAGGTACCCACTGCGACCATTCATGCAAGGCGCCTTGATTGCGGGCGAAAGCCAAGCCCCAGTGATCGCCCACTTGCGGCGTGGCCAACAGACTGCCGGGCAGCGCCAACTCACCGAAAGGGATTTTCTCCTCCAGCGTCCAGCCGCCCTCGCAGCGCCCCACTGCCACCTCCCAGTCGGGGGAGAACTCGTTGACCGAACTGAAGGTCGGGCTGTACACGGCGTCGTAAATTCCGGCGCTGGGGTTGGCGGCAAACTGGTAGTAGGTCTCCTCGGTACGCCCGGGCTCGAGAAACAGCTCAGCGCAGTCATCCCAACGGATATGATCCCGGGTGTCATCAGGGCGCCCCATGGCTAACTGCAGCATGTCCTTCTCATAGAGCGTCCAGAAGACGTAGAGGTTCTCCGCGTCATAGGACACGCGCACCTCGGTCTGGTTGAGAGGAACGCCGGCGTGCTTGAAGAGGAAAAAGTCCCCGGCCATCTCCGCTTCCTGCCAGCAAGCGTCCTCCATCTGGCCATCCATCACAGGAGGCGTATTGGTCCAGTACACATTCAGCACTGCCTGGTCAGCGGTGCGGAACTAGATTCCCTCCGCAGCCCTAGCCAAGGCAGGCGCAAAGGCGCCCCAAAAGCATATCGCTAATCCGAGAAACCAGTAGCCAGAAGCGAGAGCGCGCTTCATGAGGGACGACCTCCTCCATTCGGTTACTGTGACGTAGGCTATCAGTGCTTCACGTCATCACAGAACGCCCCTGACCGAGGCGCGATCGCGAGGATCACCCAATGCCGTTCGTCCTGTAACTGCAGCTCTGCAAGACGTCTCTCCCGACCGCGGGAGGTTTGACTGGAGGCGGCGTCACCGTCGTGCGTGTTCTACCTCCAGAATCAGGCTGGCCAGTTGCTCCCGCTTGGCCTCCAGTACGTCACGGTCCTTGCTCCACAGATAGATGGTCTGGATGATCTCCGGGTCCACGTCGAGAGCAGCCTGGACGCGCTCTAGCAGCGCCGCGTCCCTCACCGGGTCGAGACCTTGTGCCGCTTTCTCCAGCACTACGAAATACTCGAGGTCCTCCAGGCCTTTGCGGGCCAGAGACAGGCGCTGCCCGGGTATGACCTGCCAGTCGGGGCCGGGGTAGATCATGGTCCCGCACCAGGGCCCCGAGGACCATTCCCAGTCACTGTTGGGCCACCGTTCCGCGGGGTCGGGTTTGATATTTTCCGCACCTACAGCGGCGAGCATGAAGAGCAGATAGCCGTCCAGGCGGTACTTCCACGCAAACCAGCCATGCATCCGCAAGGCCTGGTAAGAGTGGTCATAGATCATGAACGGCGTGTAGTTGCCGTCCGGATCGCGGCCCTCTCCACAGGAGTAGGCCCAGGCCTTCTCGTTGGTCGTGGCCCGGCGCTCGTTGATAAGCTCTATGACGGTTTTGCCGTTGGAGTAATCCGTGGTCTCCTCCAGGTGTCCCAGACCGGGCGCCCAGGCATCAATAAGGCCCAGGACGTTCTGGCCGGCGTACTGGCACGAAGGCTCGTAGCCGAAGTCCGCCAGCTGCAGATCGGGCACCAGCTTGCGGAAGAAGGTGTGGTGCTCGACGAGCTGCAGCAGGCCGGGCGAGTTGTTTGACTCGTCGAAGAGCTCATAGTACGAGGACTCGTTGATGCCCAGGTCCTTGAGGTGCTGGACATAGGCCACCAGGAAGTCCCGGTATAGCGGGTTGTTGGTGTAGCAATCCACACTGGTGCGCCAATTCCAGACCTCCGGCTTGTAGATGTCTCCCAGCTTCATCTGCTTGCCCGTGGCGCGGTCAGTGAAGCTCACATTGGGGTTGTTGAGGAAGGCCGTCCAGCCTGAATTGCAGCTCAACGCGCTCCAGAGAGCGGTAGTGTGGTTATCCAGAGCATTCTTCATGTACTGGTCGAAGTTGGACCAATCGAAGGTGAACTTACCGTCGGGCTCGCGGTAGATGGGAACCTGCCTGCAGATCGTGGTCCAGTCCGAGGGGAAGGAGCTGATGCGGTAGCGTCCCAGCACCGCTGCCTGCTTGGCATGGGCGGCTGGGGTATAGGGCGTGGCTTCCCGTCCATAGAATCGCTGCCAGTTATACAGGCCGAACCACCAGTCAGTCTCCAGAGAACTTTTCAAAGGAATGTCAAACCCGTGAGATCGGATTTCCACCGGTCGGCTCACGCTCTGGCCGTGGGCTGTAACGGTGACCGTCCCTCTGTATACACCCGCGGGGGTTCCAGCCGGGAGCTTGTAGTCCACCCAAAGAGGCGTGATTTGTCCGGGCCGTGCCATGAAAGGCTCCGCGGGCATGAGCGGATCCGGCTCGTAATGAAAAGACCCCGGCGTATAGGGATCGTCGTTGGTTACCTTAATGTAGTTCATGCGGAACCAGAGATAGCGGTCGGCGGGGAGGATATGCCCTCCGGGGCCCTTCAGGTCTGAGAACGATACTTGTGCTTCAGTCAGCCGCCGCCAGAAAGGGAGCACCTGAAGCTGGAAGGAAGCCCACTCATTACCTGCCACCGATATGCGAATGGGGTCACTCAGGGAGCCCTGGTAGAGAGCATCCCGGTAGACCTTCTCGGTCTCGTTGGCATCGCCAAGGGCAAAGAGCCGGACCGTATTGTTGGCCGGGCCGGGGTACAGCCGGGCCAGATTCAGGTCAAACTGCAACTCGTTCCAGTCAGGTAGAAGGTCGACAGTCTCCTGCGCCAGCGCAGCCCATTCCTCGCCACTCAGCGTCTCGGGTCGGCCAATGGCCTCCCGGGCGTGTCTGCTGCGAGCGTCAAAGTCCTCGAGTGCGCGCATGAGGCGCACGAAGGCCGGGTGGCGATTCTGCGACCGGTTGAGGATCTTACGGCCCTCCTCCAATCCCTGGTCCATCCCCTTGAGAATATCCCACTTGCCCGGGTGCAGTTTCGCCTTCGTGCCTGCAGAGTAGAAGGTCTGCCCGCCGCTTGCCAGCTTGACAACGATATGGTAGTCCCCCTGGTCAAGTAGCCGATAGGGTATGCTAACCTCCGCACCCTGGACGGCGGGAGTCAGGTCGGCTGCCGGGGCGCCGTCTTTATGAAGCTCGGCCATGGCCTGCACCTGCCCGGCGCCTTGCACCTTGAGTTCAACCGCCCCCGGCCCGTACGACAGCGGACCAGGTTTGACCTCGGTGACCGTCGGAAGTTGAGCGCCACCCCTGCGGCCACGGAAGTATACGTGGCCGAAGCTCGCGCGGTTGCCGAAGCCCGCGTAAGTTGGAGACCAGGAGGAAAACTCGCGCGCCACGGGATAGCGGGCGCGGCAGAAATTCATGCCCCATTGGTCTCCGGGCTGGGGTGTGCCAAGCAGCTTACCGGGGAGAACCAGCTCGCGGAAGGGGATTTTCATCTCCATGGTCCAGGCCCCCTTCGCCCGACCCGGAACTTGTTGCCAGTCGGCCTGGTAGTCGAACGATTCGGAGGGCGCTCCCTCGCCCATGGCAGAGTCGTAGCGACAGCCCGCCGGATTGGACATGAAATGGAAGGCTGTCTTGGTAGTTTTGCCAGGATCGAGGAAGAGCTCGATTACGTCTTCCCGCGTGTATTTCAGGCTAGTATCGCGGTGGCGCGGGTTCTCCGGTTCCTGCCCACCGGCGCTCAGCTTATCCATGTACGTCTCGTGCATGGTCCAGAAGAAATACAGGTTCTCAGCGTCATAGGCCGCGCGCACCTCGGTCTGCTCTGCGGGCGGGCCGTAGGTGTTTAGCAGGGTGAAGTCACCCGCCACTTCGGCATCTTTCCAGCAGGCGTCATCCATCTTCCCGTCTAGAACCGGTGGCGTATCGGTCCAATAGAGACTCAACACATGTTCCTCGGGCGTCGGGGTCTCAGCGGCAGACATACGGGACGGCAGCAACGCCAGTCCGAGGGCCAATACACCTATCACACTTAGAATTCCGAGTCTGGCAGTCATGATCTTCCTCCGATAGTTGGATTCAAGCTGACTGAGGTTTGAAGTAGTATTCCCGCACAAGCCGCCGAAAACCTGCGCCCTCGGTGGCATGCCATCCTCTGCGTTTGACCTCCGCGAGGGGTTTCTGGTATCATCGCCCTATTCAGGAGCTGCCGGGGACGCGTCCCGGCATGAAGTCATGGTCAAACCCGCCGCCACATTGCTGAAGAGCCTGGTCTTAGGCATAACACTGCTTGTATTGGCGCAGGTCTCCACGCCGCTCTCGGCTGATATCTTCTCGGACCTGCTCGGCCGCTGCCCCGCGTCTCCGCCCACCTATAACCACATCGCCGCACGCTTGCAGGCGCTCGCCAACAACCCGCGCTGTTCCGTAGCGGTCCTGGGCAAGACGCCGCAGGGCCGTCCGCTTTACGTGGCGCAGGTGACTGATCCCGCTTCCACCCAGCGGCAGGCGACGCTGTTCATCATCGCCTCCCAGCACGGCAACGAACCGGCGGGAGCCACGGCAGCATTGATTCTCCTGGAGCACTTTGCCGCCGCGCCCACCACTCTCGAACGGGAGATCCTCAAGTACCTGCGTATCGTGGCCGTACCGGTAGCCAATCCCGACGGCTTCGCAAGCGGCCGCCGGGGCAACTCTCGCGGGGTTGACCTCAATCGGGACTGGAGCGCGCGGAGCCAGCCCGAGACACAGATGGTCGTTGCGGCCGTGCGGGCGGCGCAGCCGGACGCCATCATGGACCTTCATGAACTCCCCGCTCACTCCGGCAAACCTGCTTACCAGGACAACTTTGTGGAGACCATAGGTATGTCCAGGTCACTGCCGACGGAGCTGTGCCACGCAACCACGGCAGTGAGCTCGACCATCGCTAGCTGGATGAAGACCTACGGGTATTCGTTAAACGTTTACTTCGACTATCCGGGCGACAATCTGGCTCTCTGCCATCGCTACTTCGGCCTGGGTCTGAAGGTGCCCACCTTCCTGTGCGAGGCCAAGCGTGGGGGCGGACGCACTTTGCGGGAGCGAGTGGGGTTCCTCATTTTGTCGACTCTGGTATCGGGCAACTACGTAATGAACCACAGCGTCCCCCTGCCTCCCTCCCCACCTACCCCTTCACCCAGCGCTCCGAGTCCCTCACAGCCAAGTCCTCCGGTTGCGCTGGCCTCGGGACCCTCCACTGAGACGCCGGTGGTAGCGGTAGAGTACGAGCGTGGCCAGAGTGACGATCCTGACCGCGGGCAACTTCGCGTGCGAGTGACCAGCGCCCCAAGCTTTGAGTACGTCACAGTCTGCGTCGGCGGGCAGATGAGGGCACTGGGCAATTCATTGAACAGCACTTGGCCACTAGACGTCACTAGTCTACCAGCTGGACGGCATAGGGTCACCGTCACTGCCTTCGGGCGAGGGGACGTGGAACTGGCCAGCCGCGATATTACCGTCGAGGTTGGGAGTGACGGCGGGGCCCGGGCACGATAGAGCTTTGAGGTGCCGTTACTGTCACGTTAGAGCGCCGCTCCGCCTTTGGGAGGCATATATCTTCCATACACGGCCCGAGCCCCAGGTTCGGAGTTGTATGGCACAGGCGGCGAAATCAGAGAGATCATACCCATTCAGGAGGACTAAGATGGCTGAACCGCTCGAAGTAACAGACCAGACTTTCGATCAGGAAGTGCTACAGGCCGGGGTACCGGTGCTGGTGGATTTCTGGGCGCCGTGGTGCGGACCATGCCGCATGGCTGCTCCGATCGTTCACGAGGTAGCCGAAAAGTACGAGGGCAAGGCCAAGGTGGTAAAGGTCAACGTAGACGAGTGCCCCGAGACGGCTTCGAAATATGGCATTCGGAGTATCCCTTCGCTGTTCCTCTTCAAGGGCGGACAGTTGGTGGACCAGGCCATCGGCGTGCAGTCGGCGGCTCAGATCGCGGCAATGATTGACGCGACCCTCTAGGTCGCACCAAGGCCCTTTACGGATCAGGCCGTCCTCGCCTCGGCGAGTCCAGGATCAACGCATACTCCAGGGCGGAAAGCGCACAAGAGCACGCGATTTCCGCCCGCTTGCCCCTATTGCCCCAACCGCTTCTTCACGTGATTCAGCACCCCGCCAGCCAGGATTATCTGCGACTGGCGAGCGCTCAGGACCGGTGTGGCCGAGAAGGTCGCCCCCTGCGTCACGTTCTGGACATGTACCGCTGAGCCATTGCGGACTGCCTCTCGAACGCCGCGCATCTGCAATTCATTGCCCATCTGCAAACTGCGATAGTCCGTCTCGGTTATCTGCAACGGCAAGATCCCGAAGTTGACGAGGTTGGCCTGGTGAATCCGCGCAAAGGACCGAGCCAGGACCGCACGCACGCCCAGATGCATCGGCGCGAGCGCCGCATGTTCACGGCTAGAGCCTTGACCATAGTTCTCGCCCCCCACTACCGCGCCGCCACCCCAGTCATGAGCCCGCCGTGCGAAGTCCGGATCCAGGCAACTAAATACATACTCGCTGATCGCCGGTATGTTGCTGCGCAGAGGCAGGATCTTGGCCCCCGCCGGCATGATGTCATCGGTGGTGATGTTGTCCCCCGCCACCAGGAGCACACGGATCGTGATCTCATCTTCCAGCGGACCACGGCTGGGGACGGGGCGGATATTAGGCCCACGCAGAATCTCCACCTCTTTCCCATGTTCTGGCGGAGGTAGAATCATACTGTCGTCTACCTGAAAGGTCGCTGGCAGTGCAACCTCCGGATAGGCACCCAGGCTGCGCGGGTCAACCAGCTCACCAGCGATCGCGGCGGCGGCACAGACTTCCGGACTGGCCAGATAGGTACCGGCGGAGGGAGTCCCGCATCTGCCCCGAAAATTGCGGTTAAAGGAACGCACAGTAACGCCATCGGTTACCGGCGCTTGGCCCATGCCGATACAGGGCCCACAGGCGGACTCAAGGATCCGCGCCCCGGCAGACACCAGAGCGGCCAGAGCACCGTTACGGGCAATCATCTCCAGCACCTGCCGGGAACCGGGCGAAAGCGTCAGGCTAACGCGAGGGTGGACCTGCCTGCCACGCAGGAGGGCTGCGACCCGCATCAGATCGCGCAGTGAGGAGTTGGTGCACGATCCGATGCAGACCTGGTCCACGGCCTGTCCTGCGATTGAGGCAACGGGGACTACGTTGTCCGGGCTGTGCGGCAGTGCGATCAGGGGCTCCAGAGTTGAAAGGTCAATCTCCAATGTCTCATCATATTCGGCACCAGGCTCCGCCGCGAGCGCCCTCCAGACCTCCTGCCTGCCCTGTGAGGCCAGGAAGGCCCCGGTCTGCTCATCGGAGGGGAACACAGAACTGGTGGCGCCTAACTCGGCCCCCATATTCGTGATGGTGGCTCGCTCGGGGACGCTGAGGGTGGCGACGCCCGGTCCGCCGTATTCCATCACCTTGCCCACACCGCCTTTGACGGTCAGGCGGCGCAGCAGCTCCAGAATCACGTCCTTTGCGCTTACCCACGGCGAGAGCGCCCCGGTGAGTTCAACGCGGACCACGCGCGGCGCGGTTAGCGTGAAGGGAAGGCCGGCCATGGCTACAGCCACATCCAGGCCGCCGGCGCCGATAGCTAGCATCCCAATACCGCCCCCGGTGGGGGTGTGACTGTCTGAGCCCAGCAAGGTCTTGCCCGGGACGCCGAAGCGTTCCAGATGAACCTGGTGGCAGATGCCGTTACCCGGCCTCGAGAAGTAGACGCCGTACCGCGCCGCCACCGACTGTAAGTAGCGGTGGTCGTCAGCGCTCTCAAAGCTGGACTGGAGCGTGTTATGGTCCACATAGCTGACCGACAACTCAGTGCGAACACGATCCAGCCCCAGAGCCTCGAACTGCAGGTACGCCATAGTGCCGGTGGCGTCCTGAGTAAGCGTTTGGTCAATCTGAATCGCGATCTCCTCGCCCGGACGCAACTCACCGGAGACCAAATGGTGAGCCAGGATCTGGCCGGTTACTGTACCCTTCATGAAAGAACCACCTCATGTTTGCTGAGGCCCAATACTTCTCCGCTATGACAGCCGCCTCCTGCCGTCGCTCCCAACGAGATCTGCGCCAAAGACTCGGACCCACTTCAGAGCGCTGGCGGAGTCTTCTCCACACACCTCCCTTGCTTCACGGGGAGAGGCATGCAGGAATCCGACGGCACCGCAGAGAAGGTCCGTTCGCTACAGCAGACAGGTATAGAGAGATGTGACATGCTTGCCAGAGTCCTGCTGATAGGTGGGAACCCCCGTGACTTGCAGTTGATCTGGGCGGCGCTGTTCCAGGCAGGCGTAGCCCTGGACGCCGCCACGACTGTGGACGACGCCCTGAGCCTGCTACGCATGACACCCTACGCTGCAGTGATCATTGACCTGGACGATCGGCGGCAGCAAGCCCTGGAGGAGTGTCGCCGAGTACGCGCGACCCTGGGGGAATGCACCGTGCCGCTCATCGCGATATCGGCATGGGCAACTCAGGAGGAAGTGCAGCGTAGCCTGCGGGCCGGCTGTGACTACTACCTGACCAAGCCGCTAGACTTGCAGCAGCTTGGGACCTTAGTTCGGGATCTCACCCCGGCGGCGTGAAAAGAAAGGCGGAATCGTGTGGCTCGAACCAGTGGGATGATAGCCAGCCTCATCGGACTCATTATCGGCGCGCTGTGCGGCGGCGCCGGCATCTATCTGATCTTCAAGTTCTACCCTCGCGTCACTGCCAGCCCGACGCTCGCCTTGCTGTCCCTTCTCGTCGTAGGCGCTGGCCCTACCCTCCTGGGCGGCTACCTGGCGCTGCTCATAGCCGGCAAGACACACAAGGCCAAGCGCGCCCGCAATCACCGGTCACAAACACCGCTCAAGTTTGTTCCCCGCAAGGAGCGCAGCAGAAAGAAGAAGTAGCAGGGTGGCCTCGGGCCAACAATGAGACTCTTCCGCACTGGGCGCAGGGTCTTCAAGCCGGGCTTAGAGGATATCTGGCTGATCAAAGGACATGCGGCCCTCCTGTGTTGAACGCAGGAGGGCCGCCGATCAACGGAGCCACTTCGCGAGGCTAGCGTCGGGAGCGTTCTCCGCGACTGGACTGCTCCCCACGCGACGAGCTGCTGGTGCCCTCGCTCCTCGAACGACGCGCCGAGGACTGGTCACCACTGCTCCCAGACCTGCTCCGATCCGCGGAGGGCTCCTGTCTCCTGTTCTCGGTCCTGGAACGCTCGGCCGCAGGTCGGCTGCTGCCCTCGGATGGACTTCGACCCGCCGATGGTCGCTCGCTGCGCTCGGCATTGGACCGCCCAGCTGAAGGCCGACTGGCGCCCTCGGCATTGGACCGCCCGGCTGAAGGCCGAGTACTGCCTTCGGATGAACTCCGGCCCGCCGAGGCCTGCTGCTCGCTGCTCTCGGACCTGGAGCGGCTGGCCGACGACCGGCTCCCGCTGCTCCCGGATTCCGCGCCACGGCTTGCAGACTGCCTGCCGCTTTCGGAGCTGGAGCGCCTCGCCGACGATTCGCCCTGGCCGCTCTGGGACCCACTCCGGCCTGCCGAAGCTTGCTGCCCACCGCTCTCAGACCTGGAGCGGCTGGCCGCCGATTCGCCCCGGCCGCTCTCGGACCCACTCCGGCCCGTCGAAGCTTGTCCGCTGTTGTCAGAAGCGTTGCGCCGAGGCTCGGAGGTCCGGGTGCCGCCCTGGTTGGGAGCGCCCTGCGACGACGAGCGCTGACCTCGGGAATCAGCTCCACTCTGAGCGGAATGCTGGCTGGCACGAGATTCCTGCCCGCGTTCCCGCGTAGCCGGACCCGACTCTCCCCGGTCAGTACCCGGGTTCTGACGCGATGCTGGAGCCTCGGAGCCAGGATTGCGGCGCGCTTCTCGCGTAGGACTTGTGGAACGGTCCGCACCGCCTCGGGCCTCCTCCCCGCCATGACCGCGCCACTGACTCAGCCGATCCTCGGGACTGGCATGCCGTTGACCGCGATTGAGCTGCTGAGCGCGCTCCAGGTCCTTTGCCGCCTCCGTGGTGCGGCCCAGCCGCTCACGGACCAGACTGCGCTGCTGGTAAGCCCGCCACTCGCACGGGTTGTGCTCCACGGCCCGGCTGTACTCACGGTCCGCGTCTTGCCACTGACCACGGCGCTCGTGCAACATGCCCCGGGTATAGTACTGGTGCCAGTAGCGGGGATTGTATTCGCGGCAGCGGTCCAAGTCATGGCGAGCGCGATCCCAATCACCACGCTCGATCCAGCAGCGAGCCCGGTGGGTCCAGACCCGGACGGCTCGAGGATGGATATCGATGCAGATGTTGAACTCCAGGATCGCACGGTCCCAGTCTCGGCACCAGAAATAGAACTCGCCCCGGCCGCGTCGGGCTTCCCAGTGCCGTGGGGCGTAGTACACACAGCGATCCCAGTAGTAGAGGCAGCGATCGTAGTCGCCCAGATGGAACCAGACCTCACCCAACCAGAACAACACGTCGGGGTCATCCGGATAGCTGCGAAGCCGGGCCTGTTCCAGCTCCTCGCCCCGCTGGAAGCACAACCGTGCCTGCTCCTCCAGGCCAAGATCCCGGTAGGTTGACCCCAGCAAGATCCACACTTCACCGTCGTTCGGGCACAGACGCCGGGCAATGAGCAGATCGGCGAGAGCTTCCTCGTAATCACCCAGACCCCGATAGGCACGGGCTCGCCCCAGATAGCCTACCCCCTCCTCGGGATAGGCCCAGATGAAGTCGTCGCACATGGCCGCCATCTCTTGGTAACGGCCCTCGCGGCGCATCTCCTCCGCCCGGTAACGAAAGTCGGCGAACTGGTCCGCGAACGCAACGCTGGAGAGTACCGCCAGCAATCCCACCGCCACTGTTCTGTAGAACCATCTGGTCATCGCTCTCACCTCGTCCTTCCCTCCAACTACGTTTGCTAGTATATACTACAAACGGTAGTAAGTCAAGAAGGTTCCCCTTGCCAGCAAAAAATCTGGGGAAGAACCAGATGGCAGGAGGCAAACACCAGGCGGGCGACTCGCTCAACCTTCCCCTGGGCTACCGCCGTGGCTCTGGTTCAGTTCTCTGACCGCTGCCAGGACCTCGTCTGCATGGCCTTCGACGGTCACCTGGGGCCATACCGCAGCGATCTTGCCGGCGTCATCTATAAGATAGGTGATCCGGAAGTTGCCCTGGTACTTGCGTCCCGCCAGGCTCTTCTCTCCATAAGCCCCGTACTGTGTCGCCACTTTTCCCCCCTCGTCGGAGAGCAGCGGAAACGTCAAGTGTTGACGCTCGGCGAACTTCTGGTGGGAGAGCAAGCTGTCGGGGCTGACGCCGAAGATGACCGCGCCCGCCTCCGCGAACTCGCGACTCAGATCTCGGAAGGAGCAGGCCTCCTTCGTGCATCCGGGCGTGTTATCCCGAGGATAGAAGTAGATCACTACGGGCTTCTCTCCGCGAAAGTCGTGCAGGCTGATCTCACCCCCGCTATGAGCCGGCAGGGTGAAGTCCGGGGCCAAGTCACCAACGTTGAGAACCTGTCTGGTTTTGGACATCCGCAAGAGCCCTCCTTATGGCGTTTGCTTGAGTGACGTTGGCGAAGGCTGGAAGGGTCGGTCAGTGGTGAACGATAAGCCGCCAGTCACGGCAATAGCTCTGGCTGATCACGCGGCCCGCACCGGCCAGAAGTGGCCAGTCTGGCGCTCCTCTTGCCGGTGCGTAGCCCGCTTGGTATACTGTGGCCAGTTAGTGGCCCCCTGGCGTGTGCATGTGCCAGGGATTTTTTGTCCGCGAGCAAGGGAGCGCTCTTCTGTGGCCGAACTGGTTACGCCCTTCCGGGGCTGGCGGTACAACCTGGCGCAGGCTGGGGACATGACCAATCTCGTGGCTCCGCCCTATGACGTCATCAACCTGGCCCAACAGGCCGAGTACTGCCTGCGCAGCCCCTACAACATTGTGCGCCTGGACCTGGGGGAGCCCGGTGGGCCGGGCCCCGGCGATGCCCGACGCTACGAACAGGCCAGTCGTCTGCTGGCCGCCTGGCAACAAGAGCGGGTACTGGTGCGCGACCCCCGGCCCTGCTTCTACCTGTACGAGGAGCAGTATCGTGACCCCCTGGGGGAGGAGAAGAGGCAGCGCGGCTTCATTGGCGCCGTACGTCTGCATGACTATGAGGACCGTGTCATCCTTCCCCACGAGGGCACTCTGAAGGGACCCAAGATTGACCGTTTGGCGCTGATGCAGTCCTCCCACACTGCCTTCAGTCAGATTTTCGCAATGTACACCGATGCGCAGCGAACGGTCGAGCAGGTCATGGATCGGGTCCAGGACGGGGCGCCTTACTTCGACCTCACCGATGCTCAGAGTGTGCGCCATCGGATGTGGGTGATCAGCGAGCCGGAGGAGATTGCGGCCCTCAGCGCGGCCCTCGACGATAAGCAGATCGTCATTGCCGACGGGCACCACCGCTATGAGACCGCCCTGGCTTACCGCAACAAGCGGCGAGCAATACACGGCAGCACAAAGGGCCCCTGGGAAAGGGTCAGCATGTTTCTGGCCAATACAATGGGCAACGGACTGACCATCCTAGCGGCCCACCGTATGCTGGAGCATCTGCCCCCAGGCACGGCCAGCAAGCTGAGCACCTGCGTCGCGCGGCCCTTTGAGATCGTCAACCTGGTCCTGCCACCTGGCAATGACGCCGAGGTCGCCCATACGCTGATCCAGACTCTGGACCGGTGGGGGGAGGAGGGAGCCGTCTTTGTGGCCTACCTGCCAGAACGCCGCGCACATCTTCTACTGCTGCGCAAGCAGACCGAGCTTCCTCCTGACTACGGCCAGGGCCATAGCGAGACTTGGCGCCGTCTGGACGTGGCGATCCTCCACGAGCTGGTGATCAGTGGCCTGCTGGGCTTGAGTGGTACTTATGCGGAAAGCGGACAGAACGTGAGCTTCACGCGTTACGCTGAAGAGGCCCTTGCGCTGGTGGAGGCCGGCAAGCAGGAGATGGCACTACTGCTGAATCCCACGGGCGTTGAGCAGGTCATGGCGATAGCCGCAGCCAACGACCGCATGCCGCAGAAGGGTACTTACTTCTACCCGAAGCTCTTGGCCGGGACAGTGTTGTACGATCTGGCCACCGACTGAAGGCTCGGGCGCCAGACTTCCGAGAGGGTTGGCCAGTTTGTTGAGACCTTTACCCGGCCGGAATCCAGCTACGTCCGCCAACTACTCCTCCCGTGCCACTTGGTGCATCAGATCACGCAGCGCTGGGTAGGTGGCCACGTAGTGGCGGAAGAGTTCATCGTAGACGGCCGTGTGGCGCGGGTTGGGGTCAATCTGCCGCTGTAGTTGCACCATTTGCCCGGCGGCGGCCGACAAGTCCGGATAGAACCCCGCACCCACTGCAGCGCACATCGCCGTTCCCAGCGAGTTCGCGTTCTCGGCGGCGACGTAGAGTGGAATACCGGTCACATCCGCGTGAATCTGCAACCAAAGCTCAGAGGCCGAGCCGGGTCCGCAGGCATAGATGCCCTCCACACGAAAGCCTGCCTCGGCCAAGTCCTCGATGATATGGCGGCTCCCCATCGCCGTACCTTCGTACAGCGCCCGCCACAGGTGAGGCAGAGTGTGCTTCAGCGACAGGCCCCAGACCGCGCCTCGAGCCAAAGGATCACGGAAGGGAGTCCGATTGCCCTGCCAATAGTCCAACAGGATAAGACCTTCGGCCCCCGGAGGAGTCTCGGCGGCTTGCTGATCGAGGTACGCCGTCCCGCTCATTCCCTGCGCCTGCGCCGTCGCCAGTTCTCGCGCACCGAAGTTCTCGGCCATCCAGGCCACGATCGAGCCGGTGGCCGTCTGACCACCCTCCAGCACCCAGGAGCTCTCCAACAGCGCATCGGGATAGGGCCCCCAGACGTGTGCTCCGAAGATGGGACGATCCGAGAGCGCCAGGTGGCAGGTGCTGCTGCTCATCACCATTGCCAACCGCCCCGGCTCCACCACCCCCGCGCCCAGTGCCGCCTCGTAAGCATCAATCCCGCCCCGAGCTACCGGTGTTCCGGGACGCAGCCCCAGGCACGCCGCGGCCTCCGAAGACAACTCGGCCACGGGGGTGCCCATGGGCAAGACCTCCATCGGCCATTTCTCTAGCAATTCCTCCGCACCCAGTCTGGCCAACAGCGACTGAGGATACCCGCCCACCGGCCTGGCGTAGTTCCATTTGGCAGTGGTATTACACAGGGACGCTGTCCAGCGCCCAGTGAGGCGGAAGAGCAACCAGTCAGGGGCTTCAACGATAAAGTCCGCAGCCTCATATGTCTCCGGCTCGTTGGCCCGCAACCACAGCGCTTTGGGGATCATCCACTCAGGAGACTCCTGAAAGGATACATACTTCAGAACGGGATCCTGGGTAAGCGTGACCCGGCGCGCCTCCGCATAGGCGCGCTGATCCATCCACATGATGGCCGGGCGTAGAACCGTCCCGTCTGAGCCACAACAGACGACGGTGCATGACGCTCCGCCCAGGCTCATAGCACCGATATCATCACCCCGCACCCCGGCTTCGGCCAGGGCCTCGGGCACCGCAGAACACAAAGCCTCCCACCAGTCTTCTGGTTGTTGCTCGGCCCAACTCACCCGGGGGTAGCGTGTCTCGTAGGACCGCATGGCGCCCCCCAGAGGGCGTCCCTCCAACTCGAAGACGACTGCCCGCAGGGCTTGCGTACCGCAATCCACACTCAGCAATAAACGGCCCTCGGGGACGGCCATGCTCTTGCCCCTCCCTGTAAGCTACTTCCGCTTGGCGAAGTGCTCGCTCCAATACTCGAGCTGGGAGACACCCAGCATACTGTCAATGGTATGGTCCTTCATGTACTCCACCCCCAGCTCGCCTAGCGTACCCAGCAACTCCGGCAGATTCCAGGAGTCGCCCTTCGAATAGTCCGGAAGGTGGGTGTGGACGATGATCACCGCGCTCTGGTCGGTGGGGAGAAGGAGAATGGCTTGCCGGCCTTTGTCGTCCTTCAGCAGCAAGTTGATGGATTCGTGACTGTGAACCTGGGGAGCATAGCCCGCCCCCGGCCGGAACCTGGGTATGGCCGCGCGGAGCTTGGCCAGCGATTCCGGGTCGGTCCACTCTATCATGGGTGGGCCCTGCGACCGGAAGGCAGCATAGACAAGCGTCCGTCCCAACTTGACTTCATGGTCGAAAGTCCGTGTGTAGCAGCTGATGAAAATCGCAGTCACGGCCAGGACCAGCACGATCCCGGCGGCAATGAGCTGTTTCTTGAGCACATCTCTTCTAGTCATGTTGACGCCTCACAGAGAAGGACTTGCCCTGCGGCTGGCGAGTTGTTATCATTCAACGCCAAACGACCCCTCACCTTCTCCCGGTCGGCAAACAACACGGACATTCGGGGAGCTCCCTGCTCATGGCTCTGGCGAATCCAGTGCCCCAACAAGAGTTGACCCGTACCGGCCAGCCGGTCACGCCCTGGGGGCCCATCCTGGGGGTGCTGCTGTCCGTTGCACTGAACCTCGTCGCCGCCATGGGATATGTTCGCTTTCGGGAGTATTCCGGATTCACGGACCATTTCAACACCATTGGCGTGGTCTTTGTCCTGTTTCTCCTCTGCTGGCCAGTAGCAGGAGCTGTCCGGTGGCTCTTCCGCCGCACACTGGGCACCGCTGACCGCGCGCTGGTGTACTTCTGCCTCATGCTGGCCACAGTCGTCCCCACTATGGGCTTCTGCGGGTATCTGCTTCCGCTCATCTCCGGCGTGAGTTACTACGCCACTGGCGAGAACAGATGGCAGGCACTGCTGGTGGGACGCCTTACGCCCTGGTTGATTACTCGCCCGGGCAAGCCGGTAGCCTGGTTCTACGAGGGTCTACCACCGGGCAAGTCGGTGCCCTGGGACCTGTGGACCACGCCCCTGCTGTTCTGGGGCCTGTTCTTCGTGGTGCTCTCTCTGGTCAGCCTGGCGATGATGGTGCTGCTACGGCGGCAGTGGCAAGAGCACGAACACCTGGCCTACCCGCTGACCGCCCTGCCTCTCGAACTGGTCGGCGCAGCGCCTGACCGCAAACTCCCCTTGTATCGCAATGGCCTGTTTTGGATGGGCTTCGCACTAGCCCTGCCCTTTGCCTCCTACAACGCGGTGGCTCGCCTGCTCTCGCTCACTGGCGTGGCGGCCCTCAAACCCACCATGTTTCGAGTGTCTTTCCGGATGTTCCGCCAGAGTATGAGCGGGATGCTCAGCTTTGACCCCCTGGTGCTCGGCCTCAGCTACCTGGTGACTGTGGACGTACTGTTGAGCGTCTGGGTGTTCTTCTGGATTGCCTTCTGCTGTGTCGGTCTGCTCAACATTCTCGGAGTGCCACCAGGGGCCGCCTTCCCGCATGCTGCAGGGGGAGCCCTCTTCGCTCCACTGCAGACGGGAGCGGTCTTCTTCCTGGCGGGCGCCGCGCTCTGGACGGCGCGAGCTCATCTGCGAGACGCCTGGCGCGGACACGCGAAAGATGACGACGAAATCGCTCCCTATCGCCTGGCCTGGGCCATGGCGCTCGGTGGCTTCGTTGTACTCTGGTACCTCTTGACTCTGACCGGTCTGTCCATTCCGGTCGCGGGCCTGCTCTTGGGCCTCGCGTTTGCCTTCTACCTGGGCACTACTCTCCTGCTGGCCCAGACGGGGATGGGGCGGCTGCGGGCACCGAACGCAGCGGGGAGCATGCTGACCCAGCTCGTAGGCAGCGCCAACCTGAGCGGCAACCAGATGGCGGCCCTCGGCCTGTCCTTCATCTGGAGCGGCGATCTCCAGCTCTTCACGATGGGCACCTCAGCCATGGGCCTGCGGGTCTGGCACGAGGCCCGGCCCGAGCGCCCGCGCTGGGCCCTGCCCGCCGGGATAGTCACACTAATCCTGTCACTCTTCGCCGCCTGTATTGCCTACCTGGCCTTTGGCTATCGCTACGGTGCGCACAGCGGCTACGGCTGGTACTTCTCCGGCTCGCCCATGGTAGTCTGGAACTGGACCGCGAGCCAGATCCAGAACCCCACCCAGGCGTCGAGCGGTGCGCTGGCGCTGATGGCAGTAGGCGCCGTGCTGACTTGCATTGTGGCCACGCTGCACAAGGTGTACTTCTGGTGGCCTTTGCATCCTGCCGGACTGGCAATCTCCCTTATCAACACTACCCAGATTGACTGGTTCTCGATGTTCCTGGCCTGGCTGGTAAAAGTGACCATTCTCCATTACGCTGGTCCCCGCGCTTTCCGCATCTCGCTGCCACTCTTCCTGGGAATGATCGCCGGCAGCGTCGTGGGAGCCAGCGGAAGCTTCCTCCTGGGCATGTTGACGGCCTGAAAGGGGTCCTGCGTGAGCCACCGACGCCTGACCACCTGTGCGTCTGTTGAGGGGAAGACAATCCTATCTCGAATACGCACCCACTATCTCAGTCTGGGCGAGAATCTGACCTTCCATAGCCTTCAACACATCCTGCTTGCCCAGGCTGGGGGTGAGGTTCAGCTCTGCGCCGGCCGCATAGAGCGTGAAGTGGTAATGGTGTACCTTCCCCGGCGGTGGGGCGGGTCCCGCGTAGCCGACGCGATGGGCTGAGTTCATGCCCTGTTTCAGGTCGGGCGTGGCCACCACAGGTGTTGTGGTAATCCCCTCTGGCAACTCCTTCACCTGCGGATCCAGTCCATACAGCACCCAGTGAGTAAAGGTCCCCGAGGGAGCGTCGGGATCGTCGCAGATCAGAACCAGCTCCTGGGCCGCTTCCGGGGGGGCCGTCCAGCTCAGTGGCGGCGAGAGGCCCTCTCCATCTTGCGTGTACTCCGTGGGGATGCGCTCTTCGTTGAGAAACGCGCTGCTGGTCAGGGTCCAGGACCCGGCTTCTGTCTGCTGCGGGGTCTCCGACGTGATCGCGGCGGGGGGCTGCGTTGCCCCGGTCTCGGTGGCGGGCGCCGCCGGCGGTTTGCAGCCTGCCTGCAGGACCAGGAACGCCAACCCAAGAAGCACCAGAGTAGCGCACGTTCCTTTCATTCTTCTTGCACCTCCAGCGGTGACCATCTCTCTCCCAAGGCGCAGTTCCGTTCTGCTCCCGGAGGTTAAACATTTCTTCCTCAGAGTCTGCCCTCCCTGCAGGAATACCCAAGCGGCACGGGGAATCGCGCCATAGCCCTGCCGTCGGCGAGCCCAGATCTTTGCGTAACCACGGCGGTCGCGTTAGGGTGCGAGGGTTGAATGCAGACTGAAGCCTACATGCGCGCGAGGAGTATCAAGATGACAGCCAAGAAACAAATGGGGGCCGCCTTGATCGGATATGGGCCGGCCTTCAACATGGGGCGGCTACACGGTCAGAGCCTGCAAGAGCAGGCAGGGATTCCCGTGGTCGCGGTCTGCGACACTGACCGCAAGCGACTGGCTGCCGCACAGGAGGATTTCCCCGGCATCGCGACCTACACTCAGGTCAGCGAGCTCCTGCAGGACGACAAAGTGAACCTTTGTGTCATCATCCTCCCCCACAACCTGCACGGACCGGTAGGGCTGCAATGCCTGAAGGCCGGAAGGCATGTAGTCCTGGAAAAGCCCATGTGCATAACGACCGCTGAAGCCAAGGCCATGGTGGACACCGCGAAGGCCAACAAGCTGATGCTGACGGTCTTTCACAACCGCCGCCACGACGGTGACTTCCTGGCGCTAAAGAAGGCGGTTGCGGACGGGCTGCTCGGCGAGATCTTCGAGGTGGAGATGTGGGCCGGTGGCTACGGTGCTCCACGTGGCTGGTGGCGCGACAAGAAAGAGATCTCCGGAGGGGCCTTCTATGACTGGGGAGCGCACTACCTCGATTGGCTGCTCAACCTGATCCCCTCCCCGGTCGAGAACGTCACGGGCTTTTTCCATAAGCTGGTCTGGAAGCAGATGACCAATGAGGATCATGTGCAGGCCGTCATTCGCTTCCAGAATGGGGTCATGGCGAACGTGCAGATGAGTGGGATCGCTCATCACAGCCTGCCTCGCTGGCGCGTCCTGGGCACCAAAGGTGCCCTGGTCTCAGGCACGGAGGGCTTCGAGTACTACACCACTGAGAACAGCCTGCACCTCGAGGGCTTTCTGAAGTACCAGGAGAGCAACTGGGGAGAGTTCTATCGCCTGGTCGGGGAACACTTGCTTAAGGATGGGGAATTAGAGGTCAAACCCGAGGAAGCTGCGCGGGTGATCGGCATCATCGAGTCCGCGGAGAAGTCGAGTCAATCGCACAAGGCGGAAAAGCTGCCGAAATGGCTGCAGTGAAGGACATGGCTAATTACCCTCCGGCCAAGGCAGTGACCCGGGGGCCGAGACACCACTTCTTCGGCTACTACGATAAATCGCCGTGGGACCGGGCCATGCGCCGGATGCTGGCTCTGGAGACCACCTTCATGGACCGCCCGCCCACCGGGGAGGATGTGGCTGTCGTCGGTGTCGTAGATCTCGGCAGTGGCACTTTTGAGCCCGTCGCGGAGACTCGCGCCTGGAACTGGCAGCAGGGCACGATGCTTCGGTGGTTGCCGGGCTCCGACGACCGCGAGATCATCTTCAACGACCTCCAGGAGGGGCAGTTCGTCTCCGTGATCCTGGACCTGGAGACCGGCAGACAACGCGTTTTGCCCCGTCCGATCTACGCCGTGGCTCCTGATGGGCGCTCGGCGGTAACGCTCAACTTCGCACGCCTGCATGTGCATCGTCCCGGTTACGGCTACGCCGGCCTCCCCGATCCCCTGGTGGATGTCCCCATCCCGCCCGATGACGGTATCTGGCGCCTGGACCTGAAGACCGGCGAGTCACAACTCATCGTCTCCCTCGAGGAAATCGCCGCGCAGCAAACTGATGAGCGCATGGCGGGCGGCCTGCACCGCTTCAATCACTTGCAATTCAACGCCGACGGCACCCGGTTCATCTTTCTGCACCGCTGGAAGAAGCCGGAGGAATGGGGCTACACGCGACTGTACACCGGCGGCCCTGCGGGCGAGCCCCTGTGTCTGCTTGCCGATGAGGGGATGACCTCACACTTTGACTGGCGCGGCGCCACCCATGTGCTTGCGTGGGCACGCCGAGAGGGCAAAGATCACTTCTGGCTGTTCAAGGACCGGAGCGACAGGGCGGAGGTCATCGGCGAGAAGACGCTGCTCCAGGATGGACACTGCTCCTACTCACCGGACCTGCAGTGGATCCTCAACGACACCTACCCGGACCGAGAACACCGGAGAACGCTGATGCTCTACCAGCCTGCCACGGACCGGCGGATTGACCTGGGCAAGTTTTACTCCGCGCCGGAGGTTGGCGAGGAGATTCGCTGCGATCTGCACCCCCGCTGGAGCCCCGATGGCCGGCAGGTGTGCTTTGACTCGATCCATGAAGGTACAAGGCAGATGTATGTGGTGGACGTGGGCGCGATCGTGGAGGGATAGACCGGGCGTTTCGTCCGGCATGCGACTCAGAATGGACAGGCGAGACGCCTGTCCTACCGGCGGAGGACCGCGTCCCCGCCTGACAAAACTAGGGAGGTCGGTATCCGTGCGCAAGATGACCAAGAAAGAGCAGGACCAGGCCCGGCGCCTGGAATGGTTCCGCAAGGCTCGCTTTGGGATGTTCATCCACTGGGGCCTGTATTCTCAAATCGGGCGGCATGAGTGGGTGCAGCAAATTGAGCTCTGGCCGCGTAAGAAGTACGAGCCCCTGGCTGACACCTGGCACCCGCAACCCGGTTGCCAGCGTGACTGGGCCAAACTGGCCAAGCAGGCGGGTTGCCGCTACATGGTGATGACCACCAAGCACCATGAGGGCTTCTGTTTGTTCAATACCGAGACTACCGACTATTGCGCTCCCAAGCGCGGGCCCGGCCGTGACCTGGTCGCCGAGTATATCGAGGCCGTGCGCGAACAGGGGCTCAAAGTGGGGACTTATTACTCACTGATGGATTGGCACCATCCGGACGGAATGCGGTGCAAGGCCGATGAGAAAGCCCGCCGCCGCTTCGTGGATTACATCCATGAGCAGGTCCGCGAGCTGATGACCAACTACGGCAAGATTGACATCCTATGGTACGACGTGCCGCACCCCCTCGACGCCGAGGGCTGGGAGTCGGCCAAACTCAACAAGATGGTCCGCAAGCTCCAGCCGGATATCGTCATCAACAACCGCTCGCGTCTGCCCGAGGACTTCGGGACCCCGGAGGGCCGCATCGTCCCCGAGGAGAATCGCATGTGGGAGGCGTGCATGACCACCAACGACAGTTGGGGTTACGCGCCCATTGACCCACACTGGAAGACCTCCTGGGACGCCTGCAACATGCTGCGGGAGGTGGCGGCAGGCGGTGGCAACCTCCTGCTCAACCTCGGTCCTAGCCCTGAAGGCAAGCTGCCTCGGGAGGGTGTCAAGATGTTCACCGAGGTCGGTCAGTGGATGAAGAAGTATGGCCCCACGGTTTATGACGCGACTGACGCGATCCCCCACGGACATCTTTGGGGCTTTACCGGGCGCTTCACCATCGACGGCAGCACCCTCTATTACCACTTCAGCCGGTGGCCGGGGACGGAGGCCATCATCGCCGGTATCGCCAACAAGGTCCTGTCGGTCAAGTTCTATAAGGGCAAGAAGATCAAGTTCGAGCAGACGCCAACGCAGCTGATCCTGAGCGGCCTGCCCGAGAAAATGCCGGATCCCCTGGGCACAGTGGTGGAGATCCAAGTCCAGGGCAAGCCCCGGCAAACCGGGACCTACACGACCGTCCCGCAGCCGGCGGCTCTGTCAAAGTAGTCTGGAGAGACCAGCCGACAGAAGACAAATCAGCCGCCCTGGCCTGCGCCTGCAACCCAGCGCGGGTCAGGGCATTTCCCCTGTGAGTGGCGCAACGACCGCAGCGCGTCTTCCTGGGGGCGATCTGCGGGTAGGCAATTCAGGATGGATACGAAGGGCACCTGTGCCACCGTAGAGGGTAACCCCACCGCAGAATATCAGGGAGGTCGATATCCGTGCGCAAGCCAACGAAGAAAGAGCAGGACCAGGCCCGACGCCTGGAATGGTTCCGCAAGGCCCGCTTTGGTATGTTCATCCACTGGGGACTGTATGCCCAGATCGGGCACCATGAGTGGGCGCAACAACTCGAGCTGTGGCCACGCAAGAAGTACGAGCCCCTGGCTGAGACCTGGCACCCGAAGCCCGGCTGCCAGCGTGAATGGGCCAAACTGGCCAAGCAGGCGGGCTGCCGCTACATGGTGATGACCACCAAGCACCATGACGGCTTCTGCCTCTTTGAGACCCAGACCACGGATTACTCTGCACCTAAGCGGGGCCCGGGACGGGACCTGGTCGCCGAGTACATCGAAGCCGTACGTGAGCAGGGCCTCAAAGTCGGCACGTACTACTCACTGATGGATTGGCATCATCCAGATGGGATGCGGTGCAAGACCAGTGAAAAGGCCCGGCGCCGTTTTGTGGACTATCTCCATGAGCAGGTCCGCGAGCTGATGAGCAATTACGGGAAGATTGACATCCTCTGGTACGATGGGTTCAATCCTCTCGACGCTGAGGGCTGGGAGTCTGCCAAGCTCAACAAGATGGTGCGCAAGCTGCAACCGGACATCATCATTAACAACCGCTCGGGCTTACCCGAGGACTTCGGCACCCCGGAGGGGCATATCGTCCCCGAGGAAGGCCGCATGTGGGAGGCCTGCATGACCACCAACGACAGTTGGGGTTACGCGCCCATTGACCCCCATTGGAAGACTTCCTGGGAGGCCGTAAGCATGCTGACCGAGGTGGCGGCGGGCGGAGGCAACCTACTGCTGAATATCGGCCCCAGCCCCGAGGGGAAGGTTCCTCCGCAAGCCCGAAGACTCTTCACTGAGGTGGGCGGATGGATGAACAAGTACGGGCCCACCGTCTACGACGCCACGGACCCACTTCCCCAGAAGCACCTCTGGGGCTTCACGGGGCGTTTCACCATCCAGGGTAGCACCCTGTACTATCATTTCCACCGCTGGCCAGGGACGGAGGCCATCATCCCCGGCATCGCCAACAAGGTCGAGTCGGTGAAGTTCTACCAGGGCAAGAAGATCAAGTTTGAGCAGACCCCCACGCAGCTCATCCTGACCGGCTTACCCGAGAAGGCGCCCGACCCCCTGGCGACAGTAGTGGAGATTCAGGTGCGAGGTAAGCTCCGACAGACGGGTACGTACATGACCGTTCCTCAAGCGGCAGCTCTGTCGAAGTAGTCGTCAGTACCTGCTTCACGGAGTGTGGCAACCGCGGGCCGGACAGGACCTCGCTCCGGCCCGCGGAAGCGCTCTCATGTTGCTCAGGCCTTCAGCGCCTTCAGCACCCATTGCGCAAGCACCGCATGCCCGGTCAGATGGGGATGCACCGGCTCGTTGCACAGGATTTCTGTCCCGTGATGACTGATGATCTCCTGACCCCATTCGTGCGTCCGAATCAGCCGCGCGGAGAACTTCTCCGCAAGCTCGTGCACAATGGCAATGTACTGAGGGATGAGCTCCATGACCTTCTGCTGATGCTCGTCGGCCCCTGGCGGCACGGTGTAGTAGAAGGGCTCAAGCAAGATGAACTGGCAGCCGCTGGCTTCGCGGGTGGCCGCCAGCAATTTCTCATAGCGGGCGGCATACTGCTCCGGTCCCAGGTCCTCGTCTCCGTTCATATAGCAGTGCAGATCGTTGATGCCGATGAGCATGGACATCCAGGTAGGCCGCAGCGCCAGCGCGTCTTCGTCCCATCGCGCCTCCAGCCCCCGCAGTGTATCCCCGCCGATCCCACGGTTGCTGAATTCTAGCTGCAACTCCGGATGCTCGGCCGCAATCAATCCCGGCACCAGGGCTGCATAGCCACTGCCCATATGCCGAGGATCATCACGGCGTCCGCAGTCGGTAATGCTATCGCCCATGAACAAATAGCGATCTCCGTTTTTCAGAACCAGGTCTATCATGAGACTCCCTCCAGCTAAGTGCTCGGCGCGGTGCGCCGGTAAACGGCAGACTATTCTTCACAACCGGAGGGAGACCTCCTGCCTCTGTTGTTCACTGTGGTCTGCGTCTTACTGGACCGCTACCAGCCCCTCACGTGCTCTGCCAGTCCGCGTTGGAGCAGGTGGCTATAGGCCGACAGGGCGCCTTTGGCGCCTTCGCCGGCAGCGATGATGATTTGCTTGTACGGTCCGTCGGTCACATCTCCGGCGGCGAAGACCCCTGGCTCGCTGGTCTGGGCCATGCAGTCCACAATGACCTCGCCCCACTCGTTCAGCTTGAGGAATCCCCCAAGCCATCCAGTGTTGGGAATCATGCCGATCTCAACGAACACGCCCTCGACCGGGCGTTCAGTTCTCTCCCCCGTCGAGACATTCTCCAGCGTGACCGATTCCAGCCTGTTCTCGCCGTGGAGTTCCACGATCTGCGTGTCGTAGAGAAAGACCAGGCTATCGGCGCCCTCGGCCTGTTGGAGCAGAATCTCATCAGCCCTGGAACGCTCGGCAATCTCGACAACGGTCACCTCTTTCGCTATGCGCGAGAGATCCAGGGCCGCCTCCACACCAGAATTGCCCGCGCCGACCACGATCACCGACCGTCCCTGGAACAGCGGCGCGTCGCAGATGGCACAGTAGCTAACTCCGCGCCCGATAAGGCGCTCTTCCCCGGACACGTCCAGCTTCCGCGGCTGCTTTCCGGTGGCAACAATGACTGTTCGTGTCTCAACTATCTCCCCGTCTGTCGTGACCAGTCGGAAGCCCTCCGAAGTCTTCTCCAGCATCTTCACCAGGGTACCGAGGCGCATGGTCAGAGGAAAGTGCGCCGCCTGTTGGTGAAACTTCTCAGCCAGTTCGGCTCCAGTGATATAGGAGAAGCCCGGGTAGTTCTCCACCTCGGCGCTCATCACAGTCTGCCCACCAATATCCATGGTGATCAGTATCACCCGCAATTGTTTCCGGGCGGCATAGACACAAGCCGTGAGCCCACCCGGTCCGGCACCGACTATGGCTACGTCGTACATGGCATGCCTCCTGATGGTGTCCACTTATGTAGTCGCCAGCGGGAGCATGGAGGTTCGGCACGGCAACTCTGGCAGGAGCAGGCAAGGGATCCAGAGTTCCAGGATACGGTAGCTGCGTGGGCGAGCCCGCGATGAGTTAACAGAGGCTTAATCTTCCTGTAATAATGCCGAAATCTGTTTCAGCTAGACTGTTTTCAAATCCTGTAGGAGGCTAGCGGATATGGCACATGAGTCCTCTCTGTCACAGCGGACGAACGCGGTCACACCCACCACGCCCCCAGGCGGCAATCTCTGGCTGCATGAGGTTCGGGTCTATTGGTCTGAGCGAACGCCGAGGCCGGCTTGCGACTCCGCCAGCATCTCCAGTTGCACCCGCCGCGCCCTGACTGCGGCCATGCTCGATCTGATGAGGCTCGAGACTACACAAGACCACGCAGGATAATGAACAGGGACCCGCATCCCCAACGTCTGTGCTAATGACATTTACTAATCGGTCTGCTTGACGCGAAAGGGGTCCTCCTATGCGGCACATCCTTGTTAGTGTGGACGGTTCAGAGTGGTCACAGGTCGCGGCTCGTCACGCCCTCGACTGGGCGCGCGCCGAACAGTCGCCAGTCGTGTCACTCGCTGTAATCCCCAGGAGAGTTATGGTTGCCCTCGGCGAGTCGCCTGACACGCTGGCGTACAGCTCGAAAGTCCCGGAGGCCGAGCAGTTCGCTCGCCGTGCGGTCAACGACTGGTTTGCATCCACCGAGGGACTCTGCGAACAGGCCGGCCTGTGTTTTACCCGGGGCATTGACGTGGGGGAGCCGGCTGAGCGTCTGCTGTGGAACGCGATGACTGCCCGTCTGTGCGTCATGGGTGCTCATGGCGCGAATGCCCCGACACCAGTGCGTACCGGTCTGGGCCGGACCACTGCCGCCCTCCTCCGGGGCTGCGTCAAGCCGCTCCTGATCACCCGTGAGACCTACAAGCCCATCCACAAAGTCATTGTCGGCTGGGATGGTCACCCCGACGCGGCTCATGCCGCCGAGATGATCTTTGGCCCAGCCCAACAGGGCAATTGGCAGGTGTATGTGGTCAGTGGCGCTGAGACTACCTCGCCCCTGGCCCAGAGTTGCACCTACTTGGCCGAGGCAATGGCGCGCGAGGGCGTGGACGCACAGGCATTCATTGAGCCTGGCAATGCCCCGGACATCATCTTCCGCGCCATGGAAAAGTTCGACGCCGACCTGGTGGCCATCGGGGGCAGACAAAAATCAACCACCCACCGTTTGATGCGCGGAGGCGCGTGGTGGGACCTGGTGGAACAACTTCCGGTCCCCGTGCTGCTATACAGATAGGCAAGGCAGAGAAGTCAGGTCAACAAAGCAAGAGGGCGGGGGACTTGTCCCCCGCCCTCTTTTGTGTCTGGCTGTCCGCGACTTCTCTAAACGCAGGCGCTGGTTAGCCCTAGGACTTCTTGCCGGGCAGCTGGTCCTTGGGCAATTTCTTGAAGCACATGAACCAGTCCAGGCAGTAGTAGTCATCGCCGGCCTTCTCCACGCGGTCCTTGGCCGAGCCGCAGGAACCCGGTGGCGGCACGATGACGTCGTCGCCTGGCTGCCAATCGGCCGGAGTAGCGCAGCTCTGAGCATCCGAGGTCTGCAGGGCCACCAGTAGCCGCTTGATCTCCTCGAAGTTCCGCCCGTTGGAGAGCGGATAATACAGAATCGCCCGTATCTTCCCCTTGGGATCAATGTAGAAGACCGCCCTCACGGCCTGGGTATCCGCGACGGCTGGCTGCACCATGCCGTACTTACGGGCGACATCCATCTTGATGTCACTGATCACCGGGTAGGTGATCTCCATGTCCTCCATGCCCCGGTACTTGATCTTTTCTTTGATCGTCCGCAGCCATGCGATGTGGCTGTAGGTGCTGTCAATCGACAGACCGATCAACTCACAGTTCAGCGCCTTAAGCTCAGGCTCGATCTTGGCGAAGGTCATGAACTCGGTGGTGCAGACGGGAGTGAAGTCAGCCGGATGGCTGAACAGAATCACCCACTTGCCCTTGTAGTCTTCAGGGAATTTGATCTTGCCCTGGGTGGTCTCGGCTTCGAACGCCGGAGCGTCCTCTCCAATCAGTGGCACACTGATCTCGTTACTACTGGTCTCTACTTCACTCATATGATATCCCTCCGTTGTAGTATTGGCGCCGTCACAAGCAGCTACTGAGTGGCGGTCGCCTGGACACGTTGCTCTTGTGTCATCTTGGCCAGCCTTTCGACCTCGGCAGACTCCAGTTTCAGACCTCGGGCCACGCGCTCCCCATACTCAGCGTCCGCTTTGTAGAAGAGCGCCGTCTGCCGAAGCTGGATACGTCGCTGGGCGCCTCCCAGGTGGGAGACAATGTTGGCGACAAGGTGCTCGCGGTCCTCATCGCTCAGGACCTTCCGATACAGATCGCCCGCCTGTACAAAGTCTACATCGCCCAGCACATAGGCATGCCGCGCCGCCATACCGGATACGTCAATCGACGGAGGCGCCAGGCCGGGGTCGGGTGACGGTCCACCGAAGCTGTTCGGCCAGTAGTTGGGTTGACTGCCTCCGTTGTCGTCAGACCGCATGGCCCCGTCGCGCTGATAGCTCTCCATCGGTGCGGCCTTGGGGGCGTTAATGGGAAGGAGGTGGTAATTTGGGCCCAGGCGATGCCGATGCGTATCGTGGTAACTGAATAGCCGCCCCTGAAGCATCTTATCGGGCGAAGGACCGATGCCAGGCACGAAGTTGCCGGGCGAGAAAGCTGCCTGCTCGACCTCGGCGAAGTAGTTCTCTGGGTTGCGGTTAAGCACCAGGCGCCCAACGTCCATCGGCGGGTAGTCAGCATGCGGCCAGACCTTGGTGATATCGAAGGGATCAAACCGGTAATCTTGGGCCTCTTCGGGAGTCATGATCTGCACTTGCAGACGCCAGGAAGGGTACTCGCCGCGCGCAATGGCCTCGTGGAGATCCCGCGTGGCACAGTCGGGGTCGGTCCCCCGCATGCGATCAGCTTCCTCGCCAGTGAAATTCTGTATGCCCTGCTCGGTCTTGAAATGGAGCTGCACCCAGAAATGCTCCCCGTCCGTGTTGTACCACATGAAGGTGTGACTACTATAGCCGTTCATATGCCGATACGTGCGCGGGGTGCCCCGGTCCGAGAAGAGTATAGTCACCTGGTGGATGGACTCTGGCGTCAATGAGAGGAAGTCCCAGAACATGTCAGCATTCTTCAGATTCGTGGCGGGGTCTCGCTTCTGGGTATGGATGAAGTCTGGGAACTTCAGGGGGTCGCGGATGAAGAAGACAGGGGTATTGTTACCCACCATGTCATAGTTGCCTTCCTCGGTGTAGAACTTCACCGCGAAGCCACGGGGATCCCGCTCCGAGTCCGCCGAACCCTTCTCGCCCCCCACAGTGGAAAAGCGCACGAACACCTCGGTGCGTTTGCCGATCTCAGAAAGGAACTTGGCTCGAGTGTGCCGGGTGACGTCGTGAGTGACCTCGAAGTACCCATGGGCGCCCGCACCCTTGGCGTGAACTACCCGCTCCGGAATCCGCTCCCGGTCGAAATGAGCCAGCTTCTCGATGAGGTGTACATCCTGAGTGAGGACCGGGCCCTGCGGCCCGGCCGTCATGGAGTTGAGGTCGTCGTCAACGGGCATTCCGAACTCGGTAGTAAGTCGCTTGGGTTTCTTCATGATGTGCTCCCGTGGCTGACGTCTCCGTCCCCTTTCAGTTTCAGACATTCCAGACAAGTCCCCTGGAATTCAATGCGCGCCCTCTCCACCCGCCCCACATCCTTCACGCTCTCAGGGATCTCGAGTGTGTAAGATCCCTGCGGCTGCATATCTTGGATTCTGCCACACACCGTGCATAGAAAGTGATGGTGTTCCGCCGGGTTCCCGTCAAACCTTGTCTTCTCCCGTGGAGCTCCAACTGTCGAAATCAGGCCCAGACTCTTGAGCAGCCATAGAGTACGGTAGACTGTATCGAGAGAAATGGTCGGGATCTGTCGCCGAACACTAAGGTAGACAGCTTCAGCGTCAGGATGTTCATCGTTCCCAGCCACCTCCTGGAAGACGGCCATTCGCTGGAAAGTCATGCGCACCCTGGCGCGTTTGCAGACAGCCTCAAAATTTCGCAGCCGATCTGGTTGGTTACTGGCGCAGGTATCCATGGCTGATAAATAGTAGTGACTACTCCATAATAACTGTTCTGACATAGTCTATCAAGGCCTTAGCGTCATTGTTGGCCTGGTATTTCCGCTTTGGCTCCCGCTCGCAGGGGGTTCGTTCGTGCCTCAAAGGAGAAGAGGAAGGGGTAGTCTTGTCGCAGGTGAATCAGGTGCTCCAGCCACTGCACCAGCAGACGACGCAGCGCACGGTCCACATCCTGGGCCAGGTGACGCAGGTCTGCTGCAGGAGCCTGATCCAGCGCACCACGTGCCGATAGTTCCTCCTCCAGATGGAAAAGGGCCCATATCAGGTCCGTGAATTCCCCGTGTTCGAGCAGGACCGGGTTCTCCAGCAGGCGTATCATCAACTCTCGGTGTTATCTCAGGGCCTCGCCCAGGGCCAGGAGCTTCTCAGGTGGGGCCTCCACCGGTAAGGCCGTTTGCCTGAGGTACCGGATCGCCTCTCGCAACTGGTTGTCATTCCAGTCAGGCGCCACCGCCAATTGCCGATCCAACTCCTCCTCCGCAGGAGTAAGATCTCCGAACAGATGCAGGAGAGGTGTGCCGGTCGAGCTGAAGAAGGCGCTGATTAGCATGTTCATCTTGTATCGCTGCGCGTTCTTCTCTCGTTCGGCCAGGAGCCGGTCGACCACCAGAGTAACGATCAGCACCGACAGGGGCAGGAAAGCGAAGTCAATCAGAGTCAGAAACGCAAGCTCTTCGGCTCGGTGGGGAAAGAGCAGGTAATTGGCGAGGTAGATGCCGGCGGAGATGAGGATCAGGACTAGCGCCAGGTTGCGGAACTCACTCTTGGTCATGAAGATTAGACGAACTCCTCTAACAGCCTCTCCACCTCACGCGGCTGTCGTTGACGGGCAACCAGCGGTCCGGCCTGCATGGCGGGGAGATTGTCTCCCCAGACCTCGCGCTGGCAGCGGTAGATGATCCCGAGCGGAATCCGCTCCTCCCACTCCTCTGCCTTGACGAGCGCTCCCGCGCGGTCGGTGGCGTCATAGTCCTCCCCCAGGTAGTAGACCCTCTGACGATACCATTCGTCGTTGTTGAGGCGGTTGAAGGTCACGCACTCCTGCAGGACGTCAATCAGCGCCAACCCCCTGGTGGCCATGCCTTGAGCGATAAGGTCGGCAAGTTGCTCAAGGTCCCGCGCAAACCCCCGCGCGACGAAAGGCACTTGCAGCAAAATCCCTAACGCTACCGCGTTGAAGCGCTCGTCATGCGCGCCGTTCGGCTGGGCTTTGGTGACGAAGCTCTCCTCGCTAGTCGGCGAGGCCTGCCCTTTGGTCAGCCCGTAGACCTGATTGTTGTGGCAGACAAGGGTGATGTCCGGGTTGCGACGCATGGCGTGCAGTAAGTGATTGCCGCCCTCGCCATACAGGTCCCCGTCGCCACTAGTTACCAGCACGGGGAGTGCACTGTTGGCGGCCTTGATACCCGTCGCCACGGGGACGGCACGTCCGTGCAAGCCGTTGAAGTAATTGCACTTGAGGTAGTGCGGAAGCTTGGCGGCCTGGCCGATGCCCGAAACGAGCACCACCTCCCAGGGTTCGAGCCCCTGCTGCACCAGTGCCAACTTCACCGCCTGTAAAATGCCGAAGTTCCCACAGTGCGGGCACCAGGCGGTCTGCTGACTGGCGTAGTCTTTGAGAGTGGGCATGTTCTCTTTCCTTCTTCTCTGACCGGGGCCGGCGGAGGCCGTCACGCCGCTCGGGCTCCACTAGATCTGCTTCCGGATCTCCTCGACAATTCCCGCGGGACTGAAAGGCCGTCCATCATAGCGGTGCACTCCACCGGTCAGCGGCAGTCGTGTCTCACGGGCAATCAGCCTTTCCAGTTGCCCAGTAGCGTTGTTCTCCACGACAAAGCTGCGCTGCGCTGAACGCAGAACCTCGGCCACCTCTTGGGCCGGGAAGGGCCAGAGCTGCGAGCAGTGCAGCCGGGCAGCCTGTACGTCTTGCTCGCGCAGCACCTGCAGGGCCTCCGCGATGACGCCCCGCGTGCTGCCCCAGCCGATCAGCAGCACCTCCGGCTCAGGATCTCCCTCCAGCAGCGGTGGCACAATCTCCCGGCGCATGCCCTGCTCCTTGCGCAGGCGCTTCTCGACCATAGCCTTCCGTGTGGCCGCATCCTCTATGATGTGGCCGTGAGCGTCGTGCTCGTCGCTGTCCACTTCCACAACCGCCTCGGCTGTCCCCGGCACGGCTCGTGGCGAGACGCCGGACGGCGTCTCGGCGTACCGCGCATAGGCATAGCCCCGGCCGATCTCCTCCACCGTAGCCAGATGCCGGTCAAGGCTGAGCGGACCGAAATCAAAGCGTGGCACCGTCATCAGCATGTCGGCCAGGTACTGATCGAAAAGGACAACCGCCGGCGTCTGGTACTTGTCCGCCAGGTTGAAAGCCCGGAAGGTCAGCTCAAACGCCTCGGTAGGATTGCCCGGGGCGAAGACGAAGCGAGGGAACTCCCCATGCCCGGCGTGGAGAGCAAACCATAGCTCGCCTTGTTCGGTGCGGGTGGGAAGACCCGTAGCCGGGCCCGGACGTTGCCCCAGGCCTAGCACCAGGGGCGTCTCGGTGATGCCCGCCAGGGACAGGCTCTCGACCATCAGTGCGAAGCCGCCGCCGGAGGTGGCGACCATGGAGCGCGCACCGGCATAGGAGGCGCCCAGAGCCAGGTTAATCGCGGCAATCTCATCCTCCGCCTGCTGCACCACGACGCCAAACTCGGCGGCATGCCCCGCCAGGTAGTTCAGGATGCCGGTGGAGGGGGTCATGGGATACGCGGAATAGACCTGTACCCCTGCCGCCAGAGCCGCGAGGGCGAGGGCCTCAATGCCGCCAATCAAGAGCTTATCGTGCGGGGGGAGCAGGGGCAGGTCCACCAGCTTCGCCTCGGCGTGATGCTGTAGGACAAAATCATGCCCGAGGCGGGTGGCCAAGCGATTCTGCTCAACCACTGCCGCTCCCTTGCGCGCAAACTGCTCTTCCAGGAGCGCCTCGAGGGTGTCCAGGGGGTGCCCGACCAAGGCCAAGGCCGCTCCCGCGGCGACGGTGTTGGCATAGAGTCGCCCGCCAGCCTGCTCAGCCAGGGCAGTGAAAGGCACGGTCAACACCGCCGGGTCCTCGGGAACCTCGGCCTCTGTGAGCACTCGGCCACCCTCGCGGAGGTCGGCACGATCCTCCTGCCAGTCCCTAGGCTGTAGCGCCACCAGCAAGTCGACCTGCTCCTCGAGGGCCTCCACGGGACGGTCCGCCACACGAATCTGGAAGTAGTTGTGGCCCCCACGAATCCGGGACATGTAGTCCTGGTGCGTGAAGACATGGTAGCCGTCGCGATGGAAGACCTTGGACAGCAGCGAGCCGGTAGTGTCGATTCCCTGCCCGGCTTCACCGCTCAGGCGCAGGTTGAGGTCGAGGGGCATGTGAGCCTCCTGGTGAGTGCTGAGGAGACACCGTAGTGCCGCCCCACCTGAAGTCCAAAGCTGGCCGCCAGACTACTCCTGCGTTGCCGCCAGTCTTTGCGCCACGTCGTCCCAGTTCACGACCTCAAAGAAGGCCTTGGTGAAGTCTGGCCGGCGGTTCTGGTACTGCAGGTAGTAAGCATGCTCCCAGACGTCCAGCACCAGCACCGGCGTGACTCCCCACTCCGCGAGG
>LSQX01194073.1_pt1 | contig 41627 bp, 38 predicted proteins | sample 654561 | NCBI WGS metagenome assembly LSQX01 (sample SAMN04489861, study PRJNA283612) | anaerobic digester metagenome | isolation source: 4 biogas reactors fed with cattle manure at either 37C or 55C with and... | place: Denmark: Kongens Lyngby | collected 2014 | reverse complement strand
AGATGTGTATAAGAGACAGGCAATACCGCACCGCCCACTTTGACGCGCTGCAGGGTAAAGTCAGAATCGATCTGCCCGCCGTTTATGCAGGGGAAGGAATATGGGTCGGTGAAGGGGTGGATCTGCATCCCAGCGTACAGCTCGCATCTTCCGTCTTCATTGGCAGCGGCACATCCATAGCCCGCGACGTAGTAATCGGAAAAAACACAATCATCGGCTCCAATTCGCAAATCGCGGCCGGAGCGAATATCTCACACAGCATAATCGGCAGCGGCGCCGCTATAATGTCCGAAGCCAGAATAGCCGATACTGTTATAGCAGGGGGCGCGAACAAGGTTGATCCTGAACAGCCAATTCAGCCGCCGCAAACAATAGAGCAATCTACCATAGGATGGTTAACCTCCCGCAAGCACTAGAACCATCGAAAAGGCCCCGCTTCTCGCGGGGCCCTCTTTTTACTCTTCTTTCCAGCAGCCTGTTTTTTGGTTAAAGCATTTCTCCATGTCCTCGTCGCTTTGGTCGCCTATGTCGTGACCTCGCTCACATTCATACCGTAAAAATCTCTTCTCCGGAAACGGCGACTTGCGAGAAGGCTGCAATTTGAACCTGCCTCGCATATGCTGGCACGCGCCTTGAACGGGTTGCACGTCGGTTTGCGACATAATAGCATCTCCTAATAAGTTCTCTGAGCCGGCTCAGAACTTCGCTCCAAGGCTCAGTTCGGTGGATACTTCAGTTTTGTCAGGCTGGATCATTTTTTCTTGCAAATACTGTGTATAGTAGCTGTTAAGCGCCAGGCTGAAATCAGAACCGATGGAATGGCTGTAACCGAGTTGATAGGTTCTTGATCCTACAGACGACACTCCCATCGATCTACCGAGCTTGCATCCTGTCGTCAATTTTCCATGCCCAAACACCGGCACTACCAAACCCAGACTTCGTTCATCAGTCAGTAAGTCGAGGGTATATTGGTCTTTTTGGTTGTATGCAGTCTCCAGCCCCACCGTTCCAATGCGAGTTTTCAAGCCCAAGGAGGTGCTGGTGAAGCTCTGAATTACGCCTTCTTTGGTTTCCGGATTAGATAGATATTGACCGGTGAGCGCAAAGAGTTTGGAGGGCGCCAATTCCAGAGACAGCGAACTCGAGTCCGCTATTTCACTTGCTTGAAGATCTCGCTGGCGATAATTGCCGACAATTCGCAAGAAGTCCCAGGGTTTGCTTTCAGCCGCATAATCGTGCACAGTGAGCACTCTCGCTCCATTCTCCGTATATTTATAACCCGCCATCAACTTGGTGCGCTTGGAGGGCGTCAGTTGCAGTTCCGCGCCTTTGATAACGTCATCAAGATCGTTCACGCCCTTTTGTGAAAACACGGCAGTAAATTTTGCTGTTTCAAAAGGGGTGCTCGATAAACTCAGGTCCCGCTGGTATCCTTTGTTATTGACCGCATCCGAGGTATCGGACACGGCACCCTTTATTTGCAAATTGGGCATTGGAGTGGCCTGCACTGCTACGCTGGTTTTCGTCGTGGCACCCAGTACGGTTGAATCAACCCCGGAATAACCTGCCTGGACGGCGAGTTGTTTGTTGGGTTGTGCAGTAACCTTGACATCGGTGCTCGCCTGCTGCCCCACAGCCTTATTTTCAAGTGTGGCATAATTGATGTCGAGGTTCATCTGATCCGTCGGTTTCGCCGAAACCCCTGCGCTGAAACCCTGCTCCGCGCCCGTTGAGTCCGAGAATTTCTGAATCATTGAAGAACGCAGTGTTACTCGTTTGAACCTGGTACTGGTTAATTGCAGGCCGCTCGACTCGATATTATCGCGTTTGCCGTCCGCCGCAGTTAACTGGTTGGTAGAATGCATCAAGGAGAATTTAGTCGACTGTTCAGGAGTGTAGTCCACCTTTTGTTCGTTGATCACACTCCTAACGCCCTTGTTTTTGCCAACGGTGTCTTCTGAGGATCTGAATGAGGCACTCGCTTTGACATTTTTGCTGGCGTCAAAGGCCGCGCCGAAACTCAGTTGATCCTTTCCGACGTCGGTCCCGTATTCTTTGCCTCCGCTGAAAGCCTGCCCAGAGTGTAAATACGAGCCGGTAACTTTTATTTTTCCCAGACTTGTGTCCCCGCCAAATTTCATTGCGGCTCGTTCCCACATGTCCGCAGTGTCCGCATTTTCACCACCCTGGCTAATCAGCAGCATCGAGTCCAACTTGCCTTTTTGCCATTTTCTATCTCCGCCAAGTCCAATTACAGATTTGCCTGAATCCGGCTTCTTGGCGTCGCCCTGCGAATACAGCCCCATCATTTTCAGGCTCCCGGAGCCGCTGTCGTGCAGGTTCAAAGAGATGGGTATGCTGCTGCCGGCGGTGGCTTTTTTCGATTTGCTGGGAATGGTTCTGTAGGACACTCTCACTATCGCATCGTTTATAAGAACCGAGTTGAATGATATAAGCCCTTTTTCGATATCTATATTGTAATCAGCTCCCTTTTTGAGAGATCTGCCATTGATGACGACTGAGACATTATCGGAGCTGAAGTTGGTCCAAGATAAAGAGTATGGGCCACGGATATTGCGACCGACTATGATGTCGGTTACTCCGCCGATCGAATCCACTGCGCCCAGTTCGCTGCCGGTTTGCGCCCACACGTGACAAGATGCCATTATGGCAGCAAAAAACGCCGCGACTGACAAAACCAGCACGAATCTATACCCAACCAGCCTCAATTGATGCTCCTTTGCTTAACGTTCTCCATCACTCTATAGACGAAGGAATCATGCCCAAGTTCCCATATATACTATACGCCATATTATAAGCTTCTTCCTTGTCGGTTTGCCCCACCCTGCAGTCTTATAGTATAGTCCAATATCGGGTAAACAACGTATAATCAATAATAGAATACGTCAGGAGGCAAGAATATGGTAAGTCGCATTGCTCAAGAGCTGAAATTGAAGTATCAACCCCTGGGTTTGAGTTTCACCGACACCAAACCCGAAGACGCGCTCGAGTTCAAAGAAGGAGAAACCGGGTGCGTCATTGCTTTGTTCGCCGCCGCCTCACACGGCAAGACGGCGGTCTTCAGCAAGGACACCTGCGGATGTCCTGGCGGTCGCATCGGCCTTGGATTCACAGACGACTACGATCACGTGCCAGGCGGGATCGACTATTTTTTGTCCACCGGCAGAGGGGAGGGCTATCCCGAGGGAGAGGGATATATCAAAACACCAGAGCTTGCAAAAGAGTTCGCAGACCAATTGCCCAAGACCTGCATTCCAACCAAATATGTGGTTGTCAAACCTCTTGAACAAATCGACGAGGAGAATGAAAAGCCCTCACTCGTAGTCTTTTTTTGTGAACCGGATCAACTTTCAGCGTTGGTCGTGCTGGCAAACTACAGGAGGTCCGGCACAGATAACGTGATCATTCCTTTCGGCGCAGGCTGCCATACAGTCTGTCTGTTGCCCTTTGACCAGAGTTCCCACTCGCAGCCGAAGGCAGTGGTGGGGCTTACGGACATCAGCGCGCGGCCATCGGTGGACCCGGGCGTTCTTTCGTTCACTGTGCCTATTGGTATGTATGAAGAAATGGAGGCCGACGTGCCGGGTAGTTTTCTAGAAAGACGAGACTGGAAAAAGGTTCGCGACAGAATTCCAGACACGCGCTAACCCGAGCTGATAAACTTAATCCGGCGCTGCCCATATCCTCAGGCACAAGCATATGCGATCCCGCAATATCATATAGCCTATTTGCTCTCCACAGAAAAGGATTGAGGTGGGCGGCCCTCACTTCGCCAAGACGCTGCCAAGAAGGGAGACTTTTCACTGGGAGAGAGGGTGGTTTTGTTGTAGTGCGCTAACCCTGATTCATCTGGGCTTGACAATTGTCTCAGTATTGAGCACAATACATAAGAATCCGTTTACCTGGCATGTACACCAGGTGTTTGATGCTATGGAGTAGGGTATATATACGCTAGAGCATGGCTCTTCGTTTTTGTCGGATGGGCTTACAAAGGGGGCGATCTCAATGTCAGTCGTGGATTCCGCAATGACCCGGGAAGTACTCCGAGATATCTCGAAACGTCCGCTGGATATCAGTAATTTGAGTGTCCACGTGACGCGGGGAGTAGTGCATCTTGCGGGTCGCGTCGAAAAGGTGCGAGGCAACTACGAATTTATTAATCTGCGAGAGGAAATGAACGTCATAGTCAGAATACTCAAGCAGAAACCCGGAATCAGGGATGTGTGCTGTGAGGTTATATTTGACGATGGGCCTGCGCCTGATAAACTAAACCGGCTGAGAAGACGAAGGCGCTTATATTAGACGCTGCACAACTATAACTTGGCCAACTTACAGCTCATCAACTTATCAATGGGCGGAAGTGTTTCGTCGTGACTGCCTCCGGAAGCCCTCACCGGAGGCAGCCGTATTATGCCGAACAAAAAAAGGCTTCGCTGGAGAGGCGAAGCCCGGAGAGAAGGAGGAAAAAGATGTTATGTCTTGTGCCATATAGAGTTTTCCACAACATGCACACAGCATCACATCTTTTTTTCTCTGTTTGTAGATAAAACCGAAATACTTACTCTCCGAGTGTGGTTCGGAAGTTCTGGAACGCCTCAGACCACACCATACCCTCCGGCAGTTTACACTCCAACATTATGCTGGCCTTGCAGCCTAGAATCTTATAGGTCGATGCGAACGCAGGCCAATCGATGTTTCCATCGCCTGGGAATTTGTGTTGGTCACCCGACCCGTCATTGTCATGCAGGTGCGTAGTGACAGCCAGGGGCAGCAGTGCACTGGCAAACTCAATAAAGTGCCCGGAAAGATTAGCGTGCCCGCTGTCGAAGCACACCGATACATAATCCCGATTAGTGCCCTTGAGCAGACTGATGATTTCTTCGGGAGTATGCCCCAGGTACCCCGGGGGAAGATTTTCCAGCGCGAGGATAATGCCGGATTCCGACGCAATGGCTCCCATTTCCCGCAGCACTCCCCTTGCTCGCTCCATTCGGCGCTGAGTATCGCCATCAAGCCTATCGCTGGCATGCACGATGACTTTATCCGCATCTATCACACTGGCCAACTCGATTGCTTCGATCAGCGCACCAACGCCTTGCTCGTGCACAGTATCATCCATACTAGAAATATCGAAGCGCTCCCCAAATGGAGCGTGAATCGAGTGGACCCGAACACCCGACGAGCCAAGGACCTGCAACAGCTTTTGCAATCCGGATACATCGCGATGGTCAAAGCTTGCTGGGTCGCCCACCCCAACCTCAATCGCGGTCACACCTTGATTAGCCAATTGGGGTATTACTTCGATGAGCTTTTCAAAACCTGGATACCAGGCAGCGCAGACGATTTCCAATTCCGACTCCATTCCGCCCGATGAGGCAACACGACAGACTTAGACCTTTACAGGCAAAGTTCCTCTATCTTTTTTTGGAGCCGGGTTAGTCGAACAAGAACTTCACATCCACACGCCCAATGGTGTCGCCCTCCCAATCGTTGATTGAGCCTTTTTCAATCCCCGTCTTGCGCTGGAGGGAGAGGCTGATGTAGTTGTCCGCTTTGAGCTTTGTGTCGTATTTCAAACGGAACACGGGCTTGTCTTCGGTTCCGGAGCCGTCCTCAAGGCTACACCAACCATAATACAGTTCATAACTCGTGGCGTTGGTCACAGCGCGCGAGATGCCCAAGCCCATCACGTTAGCGTGCCGGAATGTGTCGGTATTGGTTGATGTAGAGTAATCGGCGATAAGAGACGTGGATTTATTGAGCGAATGGCTCAATTTTATGATCGCGCCACCGACAGGAATAACAACTCCATTCTGACCGTCCTTGCCTACGAACGAACTATAGGTCAGAGCAGTAGCTTTGGAGATTCTATAATCGAAGCTATAATTTTCTTTGTTCGTTCTGACCCCAAGCGGAGTGGTAAGATTCTGTCGAGACAGGGTCAGATGCCAAGGCTTCTTTGGATCTTTGTCGGATTCATAACGAAAAATCTTGGATGTATAATACAGGCCGTTTTTCGGGTTAAGCTTATCGGTAGTATCGAACATCAGCTTTCCACCCAGCAGTCCGGCGTCGATCTTGAACGCGTCGTCGCATACCGTCTGTATGCCACGCAGAGATGTTTGATTCATTGCCGACGCTATTGTAACATCCTCCAGCAGAAAGAATCTCTTCGTCAACAATCCATTCAGTGAAAACGATGATGACTGCTGGCTGCCCTTTGGTCCGCCATCCCTATTCGCCATACTAAACGTCATTTTCAGATCTTTACGTGCCGCCCACTCGAAGCCGAACATACCATTGGTTTCGGAATTGCCGGAATCGCGCGCGGTTGTGGAAAATCCACCCACCAGAGAAATATTCTTCATCGCAGCGGTTTTCAACCCCAGCGCGTGCGTATTGTCAAACTTGCCATTGCCGAAATCGATGTTGATCAAATCGGCGGTAAAGGATGTTTTTGCCTTCTGATTGGATTCTACATGGTTCTCAAATATCGTCGTTGTCTGCGGTAGGCCATCCCCTTCCTGAGTGGTATATACATCGTTGCGACCTTTGAACGCAAGTCCACCGAGCAGGTTCAGAGTATGGTCTACTTTTATCTCCTGGTGCGAATAGCTGGCGATATTGCCGGTCTCCGCGATGTAGTAATAATCATCCGTCAGCCAGTTGATCTTAGGGCCACCCGCGGGAGAATAGGCTATTTTATGCTTGTTTTGATCTCGTGTCTGGCCGGCCGTGCTATTCGTCGAATCGTATATGTATGAATCAAAACTGAGCGCTTTAGTCGGTTGATATTTGATTGTATAGTCGGCTCGTTTAAAGCCGCGATCCTGCATCAGTTTTTCTCGATCAGGGTTGGACAAGTCCATGATCCGGCTGAATCCAGCATCGATATCCTGGAAGTTCGCGGTGAAGTTGAGTTTTTTATTCTTCAAGTTAAACTTTTCTCTATGAAAACCGGCACCTGCGTTATCCACGACGTTGGCTGTATCCAAAGTCAAATCCGACTTCCAAAAATTCAGCTTGCCGCCCAATTCGGTTCGGGTCATCCCAGTTTCGTTGCCAAAACGGGTTTTCTCGATGGGTTGCAGCGCGGATAATCTATCGAACTTCGAGTCAATACTCTGCGTGTCCCAATATGCCGAAAAGCGATCGGATTTTACGCCGAACGCGCGCCGAGTTATCCCGCCTTTTTGGGAATCTACACTGGACATAGACATCCAGGTGTCGATTCGCTGGCCTTCTATCTGCACAACATATGTCGACCTATCGACTCCCTGCTCGTTGGCGATCTGCGCCTTATCTTCGGCTGTAACCTGAGCCGCCGTGGGATCAAACTGTCGACGTGCCATCAACGCCATTCTCGTTCGCTCTTCATCGTTCAATGCCCCCAGCTTGTTAAAGCCAGGGTCGCTCGTGCGCACATCCGCTTGGATCTTCACGTCACCTAAGTCTAGGTTAGCTTGCTTGTAGGAAAGATCACTGGCTCCATCGCTGAGATCAGTGAAGTTGATCCCGCTCCAGATTGCTTTCTTGTCAGATCCGGTCGCGGTTCGGAGTTGCATGCCGATGTTCTGGCGGCTCATTCCCTGCTCGGCGGCCATCTGCGCGCGATCAGCCTCTCTTATTTCTTTGAAGTGGCTGAACTGCTTGCCCACATTTCTCGCGCTGTATGACATTGCAAAGGAATCCGTTTTGTAACCAATGCTGTGCGACATCACATCATCGCGCTTATCGCTGATTCGGCTTACCGCGAAGTTCAGCCCCTGCCCGTCGCCGGATATACTCATCCTGCGAACGCCCTTCTCTTTTTCAAGTTGGTTTAGAACTTCATTAGCCGCAGTTTTAGAGTCTTTCAACGAAGAGAAACCTGCGAAATCCTGGCCCACATCCTGATAACCGAGCTTTAGCCGAAACTTGCCGGCTTGCATGTCCGCGTCCTGCACAATGAGATGATCCTTTTTCAGCTTGCCAGTGTCCGTTTTGGCGGGTGCGCCGGTTGTGTTTAGATTGATTCGATTGCTCGCCTGTGGAGATGTGACATAGAACATCCCCGTAAGCGTCGATTCCCCAGAGGTCCCGAACTTGCTGATATTGCTCAGGCCATAGGTCAATATATCCTGCCCTTTGGAACCTGCATTGGAATCCGCGGTGCGCAGAGAGTAGAGCATATTCGTCTGCAAACCAGTTCCGAACCGCATCGCGAATACCCCTGGCGCGGCTGCATTGCGTTCAGCTCCGCCCTTTGAGGAATAGCGGTAGTCCACCTGTATGCTGTCTCTCTGCTTAACCGGCTCGGTAAAGAACAGGGTGCCTGAGGCATAGTCTATCGAGTAATCGCGGTTACGCGTCGCACGCTTCGCGCCAATAGCAACCCATTCGCTACCTGGAATCACGCTGCCGTGCCCAAGCATATACCCTGCTCGCGTCCCATTGCCGGCCAGCAGCTCGCTGGCCATCACACCCTCTTCCTTTGATTCCTCCGCAGTTGCCGCCTTGGCAGAGACGTCAGCAAACGTATTAGCCTGTGTGTCGGCAAATACGTTTGCAGCTCCTGCAAGCGCCAGTATTAGAATTATGAGTGTGATGTTTCTCATAACAGCGTATATTAGAATCTGGCGTTTATCACGCTCACGACGTTAGAATGGCGGCCCTTACGATGCATCGCCGCCTCGATCTTCATTTCTTCAATCCACTGTTCCGCGTTATCATTAGACACAGCGGGGGATGAGGCTATCCTGGACTGTTCATTCTGCTTGCTTTTTGTATTTGTATTCTCTGCTTCCAGTTTAGGGCCATTGACGGTGATAGCCACGACTTCTTGAGCGTGCGTAGTGTCATCCATAACGATGTTGTCGGGCTGCGGTTGCGGGGAATGGGTCTCGACGACAACGGGTTCCGTTTTCTTGATGACCGCAGGAATCGTCGGCTTCGGCGCGAGTGCAACTATCGTGGTCTTTTTCGTGGCCTTTACGGTAACTGAGCGCTGCACTCGTCGCGGCGCCGTTTCCATAGCTACAACAGGAGACGGCTCTACGGCAAGTGGCTCGACAGCTACTTGCTTGGTTACTGGTGTTGAAATAGGGCCGGACAACGGAGATTTGGCCGCAGATTGTTTGATCGGCTCATCTATGCCCACGTTTCCAAGGCCGATAAACAGCACTGCAGCAGCGGCAGCGCCGGCTATCGCGCCTGCCCACGCGATACGCCGGACAGATATTACCCGTTGAACAACAGCAGCCCAGCGGTCGACTTTGCGCCTTTGGGTTGTAGCTGCCGCTATGCGGGACCTGAGGCTGCTGGGCGGGTCAACTTCTTCGAGCTTTACAGTCGCGCGGACAAGCATTTCCAGAGCAGCAAGCTCCGCTCGGCATTCCGCACAACTGCTTAGATGTAATTCGACGTCAATCAGATCGCTTTTTGAAAGCTCTCCATCAACATACGCGCTTAATTGATCTTGAATCCCGCAACAGTCCATCATATCCGCACCTCCGAGCAGCCCGCCTATACGCTCTCATGGGGGTTTGACACGCGGTACCAGCAAAAGTAACAGGAGTTTTCTGGATATTATTCTGGGGTGTGGGGAGAGGGGTCGTGCTCTTTCTGCTTTTCGAGTAATTCAGGCTCGCCACACTTATTCAGATGCTCAGAAGCAGACGAGCATGAACCGGCATACGGGCAACCCGAGCAGCAACTCTTCTTAGATGGCCGCAGTCGAATGATCAAAAATGTCAGCGCCGCAACAACCAGCGCTATTACAATTATCCATTGTATTAAATCGCTCATGTCAGCCCCAACAAGATTCCAATCCGAAAAACAAGATAACCCATCGCATACGCGAGCACAAGAGAATACCCAACCGAAAACAGCGTCCAACTCCACGAATTGGTCTCTTTTTTGATGGTTGCAACAGTAGCAACACAAGGTACATAGATCAAACTAATCACCATAAACACATACGCGGTCAACGGGCTGAACGAAGCCGAAAGCGCAGTGTGCAGATCGCCCGATGGATGGCTGCCGCCATACAATACACCCAATGTGCTGACTACAACTTCTTTGGCCCCAAAGCCGAACAGCAGCGCCACCGCAGCACGCCAGTCGAATCCGAGAGGTTTGACCATAGGTGCCATCCATCTGCCAAGATAACCAATCAAACTATTAGGGCCAGAAAATTCAACCCCCCAAGGCAGCGAGCCCAACGCCCAAATAACAACAGACGCCGCCAGTATCACCGTTCCCGCTTTACTAAGAAATTGAGAAGTACGCTCCCACACGTGCAGCAGCGTGCCTCTTAGAGTCGGCATGCGATAGGGAGGCAGTTCCATAACAAATGGTGATGTGGCTTTCGGGAACAAAAGTTTTCTGAATATCTTCCCAGATGCCACGGCGAGCAGCACACCCATCGCATATATAGAAAATATGACCATCGCGCCGTGTTGCGAAAAGAAGATGCCCGTAAACAATATGTATATCGGCAAGCGCGCGGTGCAGCTCATCAGCGGATTGATTAAAATCGTCAGTAAGCGATCTTCGCGAGTTTCCAAAGTCCGGGCCGCCATAATAGCGGGCACGTTACATCCGAAGCCCATCAGAAGAGGGATAAAAGACTTACCATGCAGCCCAACGAGGTGCATCGATCTATCCATTAAAAATGCAGCCCGCGCCATATAGCCCGAGTCTTCCAGAAAAGATATGATCAAAAAGATGATCGCGATGTTCGGCACAAATACAACGACGCCACCGACTCCTGCAATGATCCCTTTGACAATCAAAGACGATAAAGGCCCAGCCGGAAGAACAGAGCCTAACCATGCGCCCAAAGCGGAAACGCCAACCTCGATCCACTCCGTAAAAAACCCTCCCACATCGAAAGTCAACTTAAAGGTAAGCCACATCAACACCAAAAAAATAGGGATTCCCAACCACCTGTGCAACAGCACATCGTCGATTCGGTCAGATGCGGCTACCCTGTCTACTGATGGCGTTCGCGTAACAACTTCTCGAAGCAGCCCGCCTATAAAACCATAACGTCCATCCGCAATAACAGTCTCCGGCTCATCCCCGAATCCTTGTTCCAGGTGCTTTCTGGTTTCCTCAATTCTTGCCGCAGTATCATCGGGATTGGTAGATCGCACGAACAGCCGTTTCCTGGCCTCCGGGTCACCTTCCAGGGTCTTTATTATAAGCCAACGCGCAGGCACAGATTCATCATCATCGACTGTGAACGATATGCTATCAAGCAGCCTGGAGATTTCCAGCTCAACTTCGGGGTTATGCCGTGCGCTGCGGGGTGGGTCGTATCCTCTCTCCACCACATTCAGCACTGCCTCAAGAATCTCGACCATGCCTTCGCCTTTGGCCGCCACCGTAGGCACAATCTCGACCCCCATCAGCCTCGCGAGTTTTTTGAGATCCAGTTTTTGGCCCATACCCTCAGCTACATCTATCATGTTGAGAGCCACAATGACCGGCAGCCCAAGCTCCAGCAGTTGTGTTGTCAAGTATAGATTACGCTCCAGGTTACTCGCGTCGACTATGTTTATAATAGCGTCAATAGGCTCATTAAGTAGAAAATCTCTCGCAATTGTCTCTTCTTGCGAAAATGTGGATAGACTGTAAATGCCCGGCAAATCGATGACCCGGAACGATTGGCCGTTGCGCCTCACTGTGCCCTCTTTATGTTCAACGGTTACTCCGGGCCAATTGCCAACGTGTTGATGCGAGCCTGTAAGCTCATTAAAAACCGTGGTCTTTCCCGAATTGGGATTGCCGGCGAGCGCTATAACGATATTTGATTTATCACTATTTCTCATTTGTCGCAAAATCAGTCGATGACTTCCACTTCCACGTGATCGGCTTCACTTTTTCTAAGGGACAGATTGTAGCCTCTTATCTTGATTTCTATCGGATCGCCAAACGGAGCTGTGCGCAGGACTTCAAACTGCGTATCGGAAGTCATCCCCATTTCGACTAGACGCCTGCGGATAGGTCCACGACCGGATACAAACGCAATGCGCCCTTTCATCCCGGGGCAAAGCTCGCTAAGTCTGGTGGATCTTATAGTTGCGGGCAGATAGCACACATCTGGTGAAACATGGCCATCCGGATCGCTGCCATTTCTCAAATAACTCTGAAAATCGCTGAGTCGAAATGCATTGTCCTCTTCGCCGTGCACCCGAATGAAATCAACCAGCTTGAGCAGCCTGTCTAGAGTCTCCGGGCGAATAGCATGCTCCAACCCGCAAGCTTCAATCTCGGCTTCTTCTTGTGGCAGACCGAGCACCCCGGTTAGAAACTCACGAATCGCAGTATGTCTGTGAGCTATACCTCGGGCGTGATTCAAACCAGCCTGTGTAAGCTCAACAGTCTCGTAGGGCTGATACTGTACAAAGCCTTTGTCGGCCAAAGAACGCAGCGCCCCGGTCACTGATGGCATTCGGACGTTCATCTCACGGGCGATGTCTTTTACCCTAGCCACCTGATTGCGGATTTTGACGTTATATATCGCTTCGAGATAGTCCTCCATCGAATGAGAAAGAGCGACGCCTTTCTCTTGAGCGCCATGGCCTCTGCGCATAATACACACCTCTAAGTTAGCCTATCCTAACTATAACATTTGACGAAACCTGCGTCAAGGCGTTCCGTTGGCATCGGCGCCGGCAATTTGTGGATTGAGATTTGCCATCAGGGGTATTATAGTAGAGCTATGAGGATCACACTACCTTCAGCAATAGATCAGCACGCGGCCCGTCTGCGCGGCGGCAGCCAGGCTCTCAAACAGATATTGGCATACCTTGGTCCGGGCTTTTTTGTCACGGTGGGGTTCATCGACCCCGGCAACTGGGCCACTAACGTCGCTGCCGGCAGCTTTTATGGTTACAAACTGCTTTGGGTGGTTGTGCTGGGCACGCTAATTCTTATTTTGTGGCAGCACATGGCGGCGCACCTGGGCGTCGTGACGGGAAAATGCCTGGCGGAGTCTATTAGAGACAATATGCGCAAAGCGCCCTCCGCCGTCTATGGTGTGACGGCGATGGCGGCTATATCTGCGACCGCCCTGGCGGAATTGCTTGGCGCGGCTATTGGCCTGTATATATTGTTTCGCATTCCGATTGTTGTGGGGATGGCGGTAGCGGCGATACTATCTGCGCTGGCGGTGTGGTTTCGGCGATATTCGCATCTGGAGAAGATAATTGTCGCGCTGGTCAGCGCGGTTGGGGTCGCGTATCTGGTGGAGCTGTATTTGGTAAGACCGGATTGGGCGGCCGCGGCGTATCACATGGTTGTCCCGGAACTGGATTCCGGGAGTGTGTTGATCGCAATAGGGGTGCTCGGCGCTGTGGTGATGCCGCATAACATGTATCTTCATTCCGAGGTCGTCCAGAACCGACAGTGGCAGGGCAAATCCGACGAGGAGACCAAGCGGCTTTTACGATATGAGTTTGTGGACACATTGCTCGCAATGCTGGTGGGCATGGCGATAAATATCGCGATGGTGCTGGTGGCGGCAGCGGTTTTTCATCGGGAAGGGCTTCAAATCGATGATCTGGTGGAGGCGTCTAACACGCTGCGCCCACTTGCGGGAAATTTGGCGTCGCTGATATTTGGGCTTGGATTGCTCCTTGCGGGCATTGCCTCGTCAGTTACTGCCGCACTATCAGGCGGGATTGCTTTTACCGGATTCATCGGCCAGCCGACCACGATAGAAAACAAATATTTTAAGATTGGGGTTTTGCTGACTTTACTGCCCGCATTCTTGATGATACTGCTCGTCAGCGACACATTCAAGGTTCTGATCGTAAGCCAGGCCTGCCTTAGTATACAATTGCCGCTGACAATGCTGCCGCTGTTCTTGCTGACAAGCAGCAGAAAAGTGATGGGCAAATACGCTAACGGCAAGGTGGAAAACGCGCTGATGGTTATCACAGGGCTGATTATTCTAGCCCTGAACGCATTATTGATCTTCACCCTCTTCGGCGGCGATTTCTGAGATCAGGCCGCGGCCTGCGCGTCAAAAGTGGGTTTGTAGTGCTCACAGTTATAAGAATATGATTTCTCGTCCGGGCTGTCCGCATCGGACATGAAGACAGCATATCCCAGCTTGGAGCATTTCTGATAGGATTGATCGTAATGTGCACAATCCAGGCAGCGGCGCAGCACACTCCAGCAAACACTGCATCGCAGACTGCCTATTAACTCGACCCGGCCGCACAGCGGGCAGTGGACGTATATTTCGCGGAATGTGCGGTCATTTTGCTGTAGTGACTCTCGCATGGCTTTGTTGAATTTGAGAATCTGCTCGGTTAGGTCCGCGGTAGCGCTCAGCATTTGATTCGTTTGTTCTATAGACAGGAACTCAGAGACGCGCTCGTCGAGCAGATCCAGAACGGATGTGCACGCTTTTTGCATCGCCTTGAGATGCTGATCGGCGGTTTTCGGCTGGTATGGCTTCTTCTTCTTGTTCTGCCGGCCTATGCTGCGCAGAATCTCTTCTGTGACGTGCAGCGGAACGCGCAGAAACGCCTCTGTCTTTGAAGGCACTTCAGCTATCGCTGCCATCACTTTTTTGAGATCATCGACGGACAATTTTTCGGCGCGAACTTTTTTTGCCAGGCGAATCTGCAGCTTGGCATTTTCGTTCAGCGGCCTGAGAGCGTAGGCGTGTCCTTCCAAAAAGTCGCCCTCACCCTTTGCAGGCTTGGTCAATATTTCGTTGAGGATGGCCTCAGGCAAATCGAGCAAATCAAGATAACGACGCATCGTGGAATCGGCAACTCCAAGCGTCTTGAGGCACTTCTCCCAACTCATAAACTCTAACAGCTTTTTGATCGCGCGCGCCCGTTCGACCGGATTTAGATCTTCACGTTGGAAGTTTTCGAGAAGAGCATCCGTGCTGGCATCTTCGTCGCTGAGTTCGCGCACGATGGCGGGTATTTCAGTCAAACCGGCCATCTGAGAAGCGCGCCATCGCCTTTCGCCCATCACTATCTCATAGTTGCCGTCTGAAACAGGGCGCACGACTATCGGTTCAAGTACTCCGCGCTCCCGAATGGACATTGCGAGTTCCAGCAACGTGCCCTGATCGAAAGTTTTTCTGGGCTGATCGCTTGCCGGCGAGATTAGAGTGATGTCGATCAATTGCATAGACGAATGGCTCCTTGGAATGCTCTCATATCTATTATGGGTTAATCCGGGTTCAAAACAGAGGTTTATAAGCTGATTAGTGCATTATCTAAAGCTATTTCGTCGTGTTCGTACCTTGATCGTATCGCCGTCGGTGGTGATGGTAATGGCTCCGCATTTAGCTGTAGTGTAGGTACGCACCCCGAATGAATCGAGTCGTTGGGTCACTTTGCGGGATGGGAAGTTGTGGCGACTGCGCTTAGAACAGGATATCACAGCTATTTTCGGATTTACAGCAGCTAGCCATTTCGGTGTTGTTGCCGTGCGCGAACCGTGGTGGCCGACCTGAAGAACCTGAGCGTGCACATCGACGCCGGACTCGAGGATCTCCTCTTCCGCATCTTTACTTGCGTCTGCGGTCAAAAGAATATTAGCATTCTTGTAGATGAGTCGGATGACGATAGAATTGTCGTTCAAATCCAAATAGTGAACTCCCGCGGGATGAAGAATATCCGCACGCACTCCATCGCCCATATCGATCACTTGACCTCGACGTGCAACATTTCGTTTAGCATTGGATCGCTTGGCCGCTTTTTTGAACTCGACGTGTTCCGGGCTATCGTAGTCGGCCCCACATTCCAGAATGAGACGAGCCGGCTTGAGATCGAGAAGACCGGGATAACCGCTCATGTGGTCGGCGTGGGGATGCGTTAAAACCGCTACGTCGATGCTATCCAAACCCCTACTCTGAATATACGGGGCCACCAGCCTGCGCCCAATGTCAGAGTTATCCCGCCAACTCGAAGAACCGCAATCTACAAGAATGCTTCGCCCCGATGGCGTATACACAAATACGCACAGCCCATCTCCCACATCAAAAAACGTGACTTCCAGTGCCTGCGGCCCCGAAAATGCCACACTCAACCAAATACTTATGGCAACCAGGACAGCAGCAGCGATAATCCGGTTCCGATTATCTCGCAACATATCGAGACCTCAGATAAGACATCAACGCGTATAGAAGCATATAATAACCGGCGAGTCCGAACATGCCGGGGGATTGCATAGAGATAGATCCAGATTCAAGGGAGCCAAAATAGTCCACCGACCACAACATCAATCGACTCGACGCAGTTCCGATGAACCCAAGAAAACCCGACCCGTGTGGAATAAGAACAGTCAAAGTAGACAGAAAGCTGTCAAAAAACACCAAAGACACTGTGAATACGACAGCCACATTAGCCGGCAAAGCAACCAGTGATATGTAGTTAAAATAATAAGCAATGACGGGCGCAGTGATCAGGCTCACTGCAATCGTTGCGATTAGAACCGACACTATTTCGCGAGATATTGGGCCTCCCACGTATCCTTTGAGTGTATCGATAAAGCCGGATGTCCGTTTCGATCCACTGCTCCGCAGCCGAGGCTGCAAGATGGGCTGTATGATTGGAGAAACCCATATCAGCGCCCAAACAGCCAGAAACGAAAGTTGAAAGCCGATATCGAACAGATTCGTCGGCTGGTATAAAAGCACCAAGAAGCCTGCCAAAAAAAATAGATTTCGATGGTCAGCGACTCTACCTAATGGCGCCGCGATCAAGGCCAGAGTCGCCATAGCCGCCGCCCGCAGCATTGAAGGCGCAGGCCCTATCATTAGCACATAGATACCGATCAGCCCTATCAGCACGAACCCTCGGAATCTATGGGGAAACCTCAGCAATTTCAGCATCGGAGTGGCGATCAATATGATGACAAAACAATTATATCCGGATGCCGCGAGAACGTGTAGCGTGCCGGAGCGGGTGAAATTCGACAACGTATCCTGGTCCAGGTATGCATAAGCGCCCAACACAACTCCCGCCATAACTGATGCTTCCCTGGCTGGATGCAGACGATAAATCGAACGCACGAGATGGTGTTTAACCGCAAATACCACACGCATTGGACTGCAGCGGCTCGAGCGCAGTAACGTGACCTGATCTGGCTTGTTCACAGATGCGCAAGCGTGAATACCCTGCCTTGCCAAATATTTCTTCCACGAATGCTGCCCGGGGTTTGTCGGATCAGATGGAAGATACGGTTTGGCTTTGACTAGTATTTGATCGCCATACCCAACTCGCGCATTCTTACCATTCTCGTCTGGATAGAGATTCAGGGTGATCTTTCCAGTCACGGGCAGCCATTTGTCTCCGACTTTTGCGCGATTCACTCGCAAGATCAGTTTGATGTATTTGTCCGTGGCGGTAGTGTCTGAGGCTACACGTCCCTGCAGTTCCCTGACTTGCGCTGAGACGCGCGAAATATCATCGGCGCCAATGAAGACTGATCCGTAATATCGGGCAGTTCCGGCTAAAGCGATGAGGACAATGATCGCCCAAGCGCTCCGAGTCGCTTCAGGAAGTGTCAACAATGCGACCACAAGCACGATTGATAATAGAATCACACTTCCTGCAGGAGAAAGCAACTCTGCCAGCAATATCCCGGCGGCAAACGCCCCCGCCACCGCCGCCATACGCTTTTCGATCAATCAACACCTCTACAGGATAACGTTTAGGCCAGTATTATTCTACATACGCCCGGCTGTATCGACAAGCCCTGAACGGTTAGAATACCATGCGCCACGAATTTTAGTTGGGGTGTTTGAATGTGTGTGGGCAGGGGTAGGAATGAAGATAACAAATGAATAGTTGATTTCGCTTTGTCCGGGTCGATCTACGAGCCTTTCTTGTGGCCTCGCTCTAGAAATAGAGGGGCTGCTGGAGGGTTGGGCATAGGCGAACGGTACGGCGTTGCGGCCTGTTGTCGAGGCGCCATGATATCGTCTTGGCTACACCGTTTTGATTGGCGTGGTGAGTGCTTCAGCGGGAACTGGAGCCAGGTTGCGTAGGCCTGCGGTGGAGTACGACGGCCCGGACACAATTTAAGGCCCACCGTATGATGGGCCTTAAATCTATTTGGTCGGGGCGGAGAGATTTGAACTCTCGACCTCCAGTTCCCAAAACTGGCGCGCTAACCAAGCTGCGCTACGCCCCGATAGAGACATTATATCACACCGCGTAGAATGATAACAGACCCGAACGCCCTCAAGGTAACTCATTCTGGAGTGTGTTTCACGCGCGTAAATACGCGAAAACCCCGCCAAAGCACAGCGAGGTCAATTTAACATAAGGAAAGTTTTATTTCGATTGTTGGTCGGGGAGACAGGATTCGAACCTGCGACCCCCTGAACCCCATTCAGGTGCGCTACCAAACTGCGCTACTCCCCGACCTGTCGCACGCGACACAGGAAGTATACCGCAAAGCCCGCATCCTCGTCAATGCCTGGATAATTTGAAAGTTTGATGGGTTTGCAGCTTGACAGTAGACTGTCGTCTATTATAAACTTAAAACATCTTGGGCAGGAGGGGCTTAAGTGGGCAAGGATCTTACAGCAAGACAGCGACAAGTGTTGGAGGTTATTCGCGAGTTTATCCACGACAAAGGCTACCCGCCTTCTATTCGCGAGTTGGGCAGGATTTTAGATATCTCCAGCCTGCGCGGGGTCACAATCCATCTCGACGCCCTGGCTAAAAAAGGTTGGATCGAACGAGAGAAAACTTCCAGGAGCATTCGGCTGCTTACAGCAAATGACAACGCCGATGCCCACATATCCGTGCCATTGCTTGGGTCTATTGCTGCCGGACTTCCGCTGCTTGCCGTCGAAAATATCGAATCATACGTGCCTGTCCCTGCGGAGATGGCGTCTAGTGCGCGCGAACTGTTCGCCCTGAAGGTGAGAGGTGACAGTATGATTGGCGACGGCATCCTCGATGGCGATACGATAATAGTTCACAGCCAGCCTTCGGCGGAAAACGGCGAAATTGTAGCTGTTCTGATCGCTGACGAAGCGACCGTCAAGAGGCTCGACAGCTCAAGACGGCCCGCACGGCTGCTCGCATCAAACCCTGCATACCAGCCTATTGAGCTAGCCCAGGAGGATGTGCGAATACTCGGGAAGGTGTTGGGACTGATCCGCAGCTACGCAGCAGGCTAATTTACTTCGCTGATTGTATGGCTTCGTCAAGGCTGTCGTGCAGTGCGAAGACCGAACTAAGCCGAGTGATTTTGAGTATGCGATCGATGGCAGGACTGACATTTACCATGTTGATGGTGCCGCCTTCAGGCCGCAGTCGTCGGGTCGCCGACAACAAAGCCCCAAAGCCGCTGCTATCCATATAGGTAATTCTACTCATATCAACAATGAGATGCTTTTGGCCGGTCGCTAGAATTGTATTAATCGCTTCTTTGAACTGGGGAGCGGTATAGACATCGATTTCCCCTGCTGCGTCAAGTATTTCAAGCCCATCAACGTTTTTAAGCTCAATCTCTAATCTGATACCTTCCACCGTTACCTCCAGGTCTGAAGTTCAAGCAGTATATAGCCAAAAGATGCGAGTTGTCAATCTCGCTTGGCAGCTAAATTCCATTATCTCAGAAACAACATTTCCGCGTAAGTGGGCAGAGGCCAAAGTTTGGCATCCATTATTTTTTCCAATTCATCGGCGACTTCGCGCACTGCTCGCATCGCGGGAACAACAGAATCACGATAGTCTTCAGCTTGCCTATCGATAGCTCCCGCGTTTGATGTGTCACACACCGCCTGCTGCAAGTTGATTATATTTACTTGCAGACTATCAATCAACGAACACAGGTCGGCCAGCAGTTTACTTTGCGATTTGGCGGTTGTTCCAGCGGACTTTATGGCCGCGACGGCACTTGCTACTCTGCCGGAGAAATCGATGGCCGAAGGCATAATCTGCCGTTTCGCTATTTGAAGGGTGGTGAGCGCCTCTACGTTAATTTCTTTGCAATATCGCTCAAGCAAAATCTCGTAGCGCGCGTGCAATTCCTGTCTGGATAGCACGCCGTGCTTTTCGAAGAGCGCTTCGACATCGCTGCTCAGCATAGGTCGCAGCCCATCAACCGCGTTTCGAATATCCGGCAAACCGCGCCTTTTGGCCTCCAGCGCCCACTCCGGAGCGTAGTTGTCCCCGTTGAATATGATTCGATCATGTTGGGTGGATATTCTTTGCAAGATCGCCTGAGCGGCGGCATGAACGTCATCGGCTACCACAAGCTCATCAGCTATCTCACCAAGTATATCGGCCACAATAGTATTCAGGACAAAGGTCGGCCCGGCGGTGGATTGGGAAGAGCCAACCATACGGAATTCAAATTTATCCCCGGTAAATGCGAATGGAGAGGTGCGATTGCGATCGGTGCAGTCTTTAGGAATAGGCGGCATGGTGTTGATCCCCAGCACCAATTCGCCGCCTTGCCGAGATGCTTTCGCTCCGCCGTTGCCAAGTCCTTCGAATATCTCAGTCAACTGATCTCCCAGAAATATCGACACAATGGCAGGAGGCGCTTCGTTGGCCCCCAGACGATGATCGTTGCCTGCCGTGGCGACGCTCGCACCGAGCAGCCCGGCGTATTTGTCTACGGCCCTTATTACCGCACACAGCATAATCAGAAACTGCTCGTTGTCGTGAGGGGTAGTCCCCGGGTCCAACAGATTGACGCCATCATCCGTGAGCATACTCCAGTTGTTATGTTTGCCGGAACCACTGACCCCCGCAAACGGTTTCTCGTGCAAAAGACATACGAAACCGTGGCGCAGAGCCACTTTCTGCAAGGTTTCCATGCATATCTGATTATGGTCGGTAGCCACATTGGCGGTGCCGAACACTGGTGCCAACTCGTATTGTGCGGGAGCCACTTCGTTATGCTGGGTCCTGGCCGAAACGCCGAGTTTCCATAGCTCGATGTTCAGCTCGTGCATGAAGGTAGCCACCCGTTCGTGCAGCGCTCCATAGTAGTGGTCTTCCATCTCCTGGCCCTTAGGAGGTGGTGCGCCAAACAACGTGCGGCCCGCAAGAACCAGATCGAGACGCCTCTTCACGAACTCAGCATCCACCAAAAAATATTCTTGCTCCGGCCCGAGTGTCCCAACCACGCGCCTGGATGTATTGTTGCCCAGAGCACGCAGCACCCTCAGACACTGATGGCTCAACGCGTCCATCGACCTTAGCAGAGGTGTTTTTTTATCGAGAGCTTCGCTTGTATATGAACAGAACGCGCTTGGAATGTATAAAGTGATGTTGTCGCCGTTTTCTTTGACAAAAACCGGTGATGTACAATCCCACTCGGTGTAACCTCGAGCTTCAAATGTAGCTCGTAAGCCACCACACGGAAACGAGGAAGCGTCCGGTTCTCCCTGGATCAGCTCTTTGCCGCTGAATTCCATAATTGTGCGTCCGTCCGAGGTGGGAGAGATGAATGAATCGTGCTTTTCCGCGGTGACCCCGGTCATCGGCTGAAACCAATGGCAGAAATGAGTAGCGCCCTTTTCGATCGCCCAATCCTTCATCGCATTCGCAACAACCCCAGCAATGGAAGCATCAAGCGGACGCCCCTGATGTATGGTGGGCTTGAGCGCCTTATAAACGTCTTCGGGCAATCGCTCGCGCATAACCGCCTCACTAAAGACGTTGGAGCCAAATATGGTTGTGACCGATTCCCTGGCTTCGCTGCACATACCGGCAAACCTCCTGGGTCAGCATATTGATCATTATCGGCGAATAACAATCCCAGCTCATATATATTCTATTTTAGCAGACATCGGGCTATTAGAGGTAAGTTGTTTATTTTTGGCGAATCGGATGGTGAGAGGAACTATCCTTACTCAATTTTACAATATCGAGGGTTCAGATGAAGCGTTCAGAGATCATACTAGCGCAAAAGCAAGCCAGCGAGGCGCTGGCCACTGCCGGGATAATCATCACAAATGAGGAACGCGAGAAGCTTGAAGTGGCGGATTTTGGCCTGGGCAAGCTCGCGAGCGAAGGACTGCAAATCATAATTTATACAAATAACGAGCGATATTGCGCCAAAGAGTTGGTGTTGTTCGCCAATCAGACCTGTCCGGAGCATAGACATCCTCCCGTAGAAGGAAGACCCGGCAAACAGGAGACCTTTAGATGCCGGGCCGGAGAAGTGTATTTATACGTAACAGGAGAGCCAACTCCCCATATAAAGGCGAATGTTCCGAGCGAGCATTACAGCGTCTTTCACGAAATCGTTTTGAAGCCGGGAGATCAGTACACCCTGGCCCCGGAGACTCTGCATTGGTTTCAAGCCGGCGATGAAGGCGCGATCGTCTCGGAGTTTTCGTCCCCAAGCGTTGATGAGGCCGACATATTCACCGATCCGAATGTAAAGCGCATTCCGGTCATAGAGGATTAGACGCTGCTACTTGCGGGTGAGGAACCTGCGAGTGAGGTTACGGATGAAGACGCCGAAAGCTTTGGCGGGTCGCTCGAACGGTAATGGGGTGTCCAATGCATCGAGTTGATCTTTGGTGAGCAAATGTGGCGACAATCTCTTTTTGATTCTCAGCACCGCATTGTTGTCAGCAAGAACAAATTGTTTGTATAGCGCACGTGTAAGTGGGTTTATGCCTCGGCCCAGATAAACACAAGCGGCAAAATCCACGACGTACGGCTTGCCATCGTCTCCGAGCATAACGTTGCCCCTGCTGCGCAGGTCGCAGTGAGCCACGCCGCGTTCGTGCATTTTGTCTACGACCATACGAAGCGAATCATAAAACTGATCCGTAAGCGCCTCGTCGATGTGGTTATCGAGGCTGGTTGCGGGGATATGCTCGATTGCGACGGCATAACGGTCGATTTTGCCGACTAGTTGTGGTATTCCTTGTACGTCAATCAACTTGCGAAGTGCGCCATATTCCCTGCGAATGAGAATTGGCCCGACGATCAATTTGAAAAGCGTGTCGCTATTTTTGAAGTCCTTGACGACGATTTTGCCATCGGGGGTGTCGACAACCCGCAAGTCCGGCCTGGTGCCGCCTGCTTTTCTCAGGAAGTCGACGGTGTGGTGTTCAATAAAATTGCGTGATAGATTAGTCATATAGATCAACCGAGGCAATTGGCCTGTGCTGGCTCACCCATTTTATCACTTTCGCCGATGAATCTAAATACTGTTTACAAGGCCGGCGGGCTGGAGTAGAATGTGCACAGGTTCGCATAGAGGCCAAAGGAGTAGAAAATGAAACGCCGGTATAAGGTGGAAGTGACCGCCGATATAAACGGGTGGGTGTCTGTGAAGATACCCGCCGTTCCTGAAGCGCATGCCGAAGCGCACACACGCGAACAAGCCCTGGAGTTTGCAGCCAACGTGGTTCGATCTCATCTCAAATCTCTGGCAGCCTCCGGAGCGGAGATACCGGCCTCGGATATTGATGCAATTATCATCGACGTATAGACCCTGGAGGAAAGCAAAATGAGTGATCCGGCAGTAAATGTTGAGAAAGTGCGAACGACTCCTCTCCCGAATGTAAGTGACATCAGCGGGAGGATGTTCGGCGAGCAAGAGCTCGTCAATTTGACTGAGGTTATTCAGACGGGCAAGCTTTTCAGGTTCGGAGGAAAGTTCGTTCAGCAGTTTGAGGAAGATTTTGCGGCGATGATGGGGATGAAGCACGCGGTTGCGATAACATCCGGAACCGCCGCCATCCACACTGCGTTGGGGGCGCTCAACTGCGATGTGGCGCAGGAGATGATAACCACCCCCATCACCGATATGGGGACCGTCGCTCCTATCTTACTTCAGAACTGCATTCCTATTTTTGCTGATCTGGAGCTTGACTATTTTGATTTGCTGCCCGAGAGCATCGAGAGCCGAATCACCGAAAAGACTCAGGCTATTATCGTGGTCCACTTGTTCGGCCAGCCGGCTAATATGGATGCGATTCTCGCGCTGGGCAAGAAGTACAAAATCCCCGTTATTGAGGATTGCTGCCAGGCCTATCTGGCGAAGTATAAGGGCAACCTCGTCGGCACGATGGGGGCGATCGGGTGCTTCAGCTTGCAGCAATCCAAGCACATGTCCAGTGGAGATGGTGGGATTATCGTCACAAACGACGACGAACTGGCTCGTCGCGCGAGGCTGTTCGCAGACAAAGGCTGGCCGCGAGGCGGCGATGTGCGGCAGTATGGCTTTTTGGGCCTCAACTACAGGATGAACGAGTTGACAGGCGCTGTGGCGGCCGCGCAGGTCGGCAAAGTCGAAGGTATAGTTAACAATCGACGGCGAAACGCGGAGGCGATAACCGAGAGACTGTCATCTATTCCCGGTATAATCACCCCTAAGGTGCGAGAAGGCTGCGAGCATTCATGGTGGTTGTATCCGTTTATGATCGACGATGATGCGTTTTCTCTGACTCCAAAAGAATTCGCCGCAGCAGTGAGTGCGCAGGGAGTCGGTGTCGGGCACGGTTATATCGGCCAGCCGATCTATATGTGTCAGATCCTGCAAGAAAAAGCGACCTATGGCAAAAGCCAGTGTCCATTCTCCTGCCCGCACTACGGCAAGGAACTCAACTATATGCCTGAGGATTGCCCGAACACTTTGGAGATTCTCAGAAGGCTGCTCATCCTGCCGTGCAACGAGCTTTTCACGGAAAAGGACATTGACGATATCGTCACCGCCGTAACCAAAGTGGCAAAAGCCCACGCAAAATGAGCTATTGGGGCGCGATTATAACGTCGCGCCCATCCTATCAATGCACCTCTGCCTGCTCTACTCTTTCTGTACGTAGACAATTCATAAATGTGATTGTTTGATTAGTGCTACAGCACAGGTATCAGTGTATAAAGATACGTTGTGCGGTGATGGCTGATGGAAGAACGTATACTCAATATACCGGTCGTGTGGCCGGACTACTATGAGGACTGTGGACACTGTATCGAGAGCCTGCGGGAAATGCTTGAGGGTCTGGATGGTGTACGAACAGTCTCGATTAACGCCGATCGACGTGAGCTTGGCATTTCCTATGACCCAAACTTTCTTACTTTTGAAGAGATCAAGGATCGAGGGCGCGCCCTTGGGGTCAGCATCGACGAACACTACAGTCACCGCACGGTCAGGATATCCGGCCTGGACTGCCCGGACTGCGCCCAAAAGCTTGAAACCGCGATCAAACGCATTCGAGGTGTCGGTTGGGCCACCTTGAATTATGCTACCTCTACGCTGATTGTTGAGTTTGAGCCGCAAGTCACATCTCTTGACGCAATAACCGGAAGAGTGAAGGACTTCGGATATGATATCGAAGGCCCTCGCGCCGAGTATCCCGCAAAGAGCGCAATTTTACGCAACGCCCGACTTGCGGCAACTGTAATATCGGGTGTTTTGCTTGCGGCAGGAGGAATGGTATGGCTGCTGGCCGGGGCCAGCGCGGCAGTTTCGACGCTGTTTATTCTGGCGGCTGTGATTGGTGGGATCTTTCCCGCTCGCACAGCGGCGCTGAGCCTGCGTGGTCTGGTCCTGGATACAAATCTTTTAGTCACAGTGGCCGCCCTGGGAGCCATTGCACTGCACGAATACGCGGAGGCGGGCGCGGTGATGTTTCTGTTTTCACTCGGCGGGACCCTCGAGGCGTATACCGTAGATAAGACTCGCAAATCGATTATGTCCTTAATCGACGCTTCCCCGCCGACTGCCACGGTCAAAAGGAATGGCGCTTATCTGTCCGCGGCGGTGCAAGACATCGAGGTCGGCGAAATTGTGCTTATTAAGCCCGGTGATAAAGTGCCGGTCGACGGCACCATAGTGGAAGGAGAATCGACCATAGATCAATCGCCGATCACGGGAGAGTCCGTCCCTGTCAGCAAATCCACAGGCGATGTTGTCTATGCGGGCACAATCAACGGGAGAGGTTCCATCGAGGTTCGCACCACCAGCCCCGCGGAAGATAACACGCTGGCCCGGATGGTTCATATGGTCGAGCAGGCTCAATCGCAGAAAGCTCCCACGCAGCAGTTCAGCGAAAAATTCGGCCGATATTATACCCCGATAGTTATTGGATTGGCTGTCTTAGTCGCTATCGCGGGGCCGCTTTGGATTGGTGGAGGTTATAAGGACTGGTTTGGCCGGGCGCTGACTCTGTTGGTTGTAAGCTGCCCGTGTGCTCTGGTGATATCAACACCGGTTGCAATTGTGGCTGCAATCGGCAATGCGGCAAAATCCGGGGTGCTGATCCGAGGAGGGGCGCACCTGGAGATGCTGGGGGATGTTTCCGTGATAGCTTTCGATAAGACGGGCACTCTCACCAAGGGGCAGCTCTCAATATGCGGAGTGATCCCGTTCAACTCGCATAACCCGAGTGACGTGCTGGGGATCGCTGCGGCTATCGAAAGCCGGTCAGAGCATCCTCTTGCCGACGCGATTGTGTCAAATGCTCAACAGGCCAATTTACCCAGGCGAGCAGTTCAGTTTTTTGAGGCGTTCCCCGGCAAAGGCGCTAGAGCCGTAGTCGAAGGGGAGGTGTTTTATATTGGCAGCACCCGGTTTATGCAGGAACTCGGCATAGATGTACCTGCGACAACAGCGATGGCGGAGTTGCAGATGCGTGGGTGCAGCGTGGTGTATTTGTCTGATGGGGAAAAACTGTGGGGAGCTATCGGGGCAGCGGATACATTAAAGCCGGGCAGCCTTGATGCTATTGCAAAACTAAAAGATGTTGGTGTTCGAAAGACCGTGATGCTTACCGGTGATACCGTTCAAAGCGGCCGGGCTATCGCCGCGCAGTTGGGAATCGACAAGGAACACGCGGAACTGCTACCTGAGGACAAACTGAGGATGATTAAAGAGTTGTCCACAGACCGACAAAAAGTGGCAATGGTTGGGGACGGTATAAACGACTCCCCAGCGCTGGCGGCTGCTGATGTGGGAGTTGCAATGGGCGGGGCCGGAAGCCCGGCAGCGATCGAGGCTGCGGATGTGGCGCTGATGGCCGATGATATTGCAATGCTCCCTTATGCGATATCGCTGAGTAAAAAAGCAAAGCGAATAATCAAACAAAATGTCGCTTTGTCACTATTCGTAGTGGCGCTGCTGGTGGTAGGCGCGCTGTCTAAGTATATCAGCCTTGCAGTCGGCGTCGTCGGCCACGAAGGCAGCGCCCTGATTGTTATAGCCAATAGCATGCGCCTGTTAAAACGCAGCCCCACTCCGTCCGCAGCAGGGGTAGATTGAAAAAGTACTGCTCTGGGTATTCTTTCAACATATAAATTCCCCGCGCAAAATCTCATCAAGGAGGTATCTATAATGAATGCCCAGGTAAGCACAAGGACTAATGCCCAACTGGCGGCATACTTCGATGATATCGTTTTCCCGTGTTCGCGAATGGAGATCTTGCGGTGCGCTGAGGATAATGAAGCTCCGGATGTGCTGCTCGATGCAATCGAAGATCTCCCTGAACAGCTCTATAACAGCATGACGGAAGTTCTCATCAGCCTAGTTTATCGAGCTTCGTGACGTTTTGATCCACGTGGGCGAGGCTCCTACGGAGGATATGCCGGGGCTTGGCTGAGTTTGGCGAGATCTACATGGAACTCCCGCAATAAAATACGCCTGCTTGGAGTTATGGAATATTGACAGACAGCCGGCCAAACAAGACATTCGGGATAGTATTTGCTTTGGATGCGGAAATGCGTGGGCTGCACACAGTTCTTTCCCATTCACACAAATTGCACACTGCGGCACCCAACCAGGCCGCCTGGCGAGTCGGTGGAGTAAGGGTGTTGGCGGAAGTTGGTGGAATTGGAAGGCGACTTTGCAGCGCAGCCACGCACCGATTGATCGATGAGGGGGCAAGCTGGATAGCTTGTGCCGGATTTGCGGCTGCGCTTGATGGCAAAGCTCGCGTATGTGATGTAGTTTTAGCCGACAAGGTGCGACTTCCGAACCACATATCTCCAAACATAGAATGCAACAAGGCTTTGATGGCCTCGATGCCGCCGAGCGGTTCTCTGGGATTCGGCATCTGGAGGTCTGATATGGTTACATACGACCGAATGATCCTGGCAGCCTACGAGAAGAGCAGCATATTTCGCGACACTGGTGCGGCAGCGCTGGATATGGAGGCCTACGCAGCCGCAGAGGTGTGTCTGGTTCGGAGAGTGCCGTTTGTTGTGATAAAAGGGATCAGCGACACGATTGAGCATGACCTGCCCGAAGAAGTCCAGTCGCTAGCCGAAGAGCCTCGTTGGGTGCAGCGGTTCAATCTGATTTGCCGCCGTCCCGGCCTATGGCCGCATTTGCTGCGGCTGCGGAAGCATACTATGCAGGCGGCGGATAATTTGGGTGAGGCGCTCGGGACGATGTTGTTGAGATTGTTCGGATGATTTATGCGGCTAAATAGTATCGCCCCGGATCGCAATCCGGGGCGTTCCCAGTGCTACGGCGTTACTCGCCTTTGGAGTGAGCGGCCCATCTGATGCGGGCCTTTTCGGAGAGTGCTGAGCATAGCGCTCTCCGTAAAAATTGATCTCTGTTATCGCCGCTCTTTCTCTCACCCCGACACTGGTAATTTTTCCAGCTACATTCTCATACCTTGCAGATTTCGTGCCAAACTTAATAACATTATCTAAATTTACGGTACGATTTTCTAAGGGCTGAGACCTCAGCACTGAGCCGCTGATCAAGCGGCTATCTCTATGCCTGGGGCAAGAAGTTTTGGCAAGCGCTGCGTCAAGGAGATCAACGCTCCACGTGCGAGACCATATTTTGGATCTATTTCCAGCGCTTTTTTATATTCAAACCACGCCTCCCGAGGCACTCCGGCCGCTTCATAGGCCTGGCCAAGATTGTAGTGTATGCGTGGTGAATCCGGCCTTATATCGGAGGCGCGTTTGAATGCGCCTATTGCGGCATTGTGGCGGCCTTGCTGTGCATAGGCGGCGCCAAGGTAGACGAATGCGTCATAGCTGTCAGGATACCTCCGCGAAGCATCCTCCAGCAAATTCGCAGCCTGGTCGAAATCACCCTGTTTGAACGCGTTTATACCGCGCTCCAAATCTTTAGCTTCGTTTGACATCACTATCGCAGCAGAGCCTACCTCGTTGAGCTTCTCCTTGGAGTTGTTCCTTATAATGAGGATTCTCCATAGACATAAGACGCTCCTGCACAATGTTTTTTTCTTATCTTTGCATATTTTATTTTGAAATAGGCTTGCGTAAGGTATAATGGAAGTGGCTTCTGCTGTCCGAGGGGTATGTAAGGTCGATTATTCCACGGGCCGGACTGAAAGAATCGGAAGATAAGGAAACAGAACCCTTTGGGTGCATAGGTTGCCCCCGTTCGATGGTCCATAAACGTCAACAGAAGTGAAAGTTAAAGTATGGCAAGGGGGTAAGCTAGATGTCCCAGGATAAGGACCTGACCTGTAAGGAATGCGGACAGACATTCACGTTCACCGCTGGTGAGCAAGAGTTCTTCCAGTCCCGTGGTTTCAGTGAGCCAATCCGCTGCAAGACCTGCCGTGACAGGCGCAAAGCGGAGAAGGCAGAGCAAGGTTTTGGCGGTGGCGGCGGTTTCGGCGGCGGTGGTCGTCGAGGCTGGTAAAATCTATTGAACCATCAGGGCGAGGTTAAAAAACCTCGCCTTTTTTATTTTTTATGCACAACCAGCACATTGCTCACCGGCATGAGCGGCCGGATTCGACACTTCCCATTTGAGTAAAACCCACACAGTGAGCCGCCATCGAGGTTGATGGCGTCTACTGCGCCCAATTGTGACATAGCTTCAGCAAGGGTCTGCAGGGTAATCGGGTCCCTTACCGCCAGGATAATCAATTTGCCGTCGCCAGTCGCCCCAGCGGCACAACGAGCCGCCTTTAACGTAGCGGCGCCCTGTTTGAAACCGTCGGCGCGAACATCTATTGCAATTTTGCCCGCCCTAAGCAACCTCGGCCCACACGCGATCCCTTCCCGGCAGCCGCTCCAGTCAATACGCGCAGATCCTATCCTCTCCCGAAATACGATCCTGCCGCTGTGGGTGACTCCAACGCCCTGCCGCTGACCGCCGCGATTTGCGAGCTTACCGTCTATCACGATGTCCCCCAGCGGCTTATAATGGGGGTCGAAAAAAGTGCCTGTAATCGCGGCGAAAGGTTTAACGCGAGCCATTACATCCTCAAAATGCTCCGATTTGTCAGTATTTGCCAAAACCGGTCTCAGGCTGTAGTTACCGGAACGCAGATCGATTATGATAGAATAGTGGTTGAGGCCGTTGAGAATTTGCGGCGGTTTTTTTGTGAGGTAGTTAGCCGCCGCGCCCGCAAGACAAGCTGCGCCAATAAACAGCGCGACGTAAACACCCAGCCTCGATTTTCTGGTTGTATGGCCCAATGCCGCCTCCCGAGGATAACATACAGAGTCTACCACCAGCCGAACACTGCGTAAAGGGAGTTGAAGGAAATTCTTGGCGAAGCGAACAATTGATATTGGTGTAGTGAGTGTACGGAGGATAAGATGCTCTCTCGAATAAAGTTTTTGTGCCTGCTTGTGTTGGCAGCGGTAATAATGGTGGGATGCGCACAGCAATCAGCAGAATTAGGAACTGCGAAAAATCCTATAAAGATGGCTATGGTGCCGTCTCTGGACACTAATAAACTCATTCTGAGCGGCAACAAGTTGGCTGAGCTGCTGGAAAAAGAAACAGGGCTGAAGTATGACATCAGCGTTCCCGCCAGCTACACTGCTGTGATAACTGCGATGGGATCGGGCAACGTGGATGTCGGATGGCTGCCGCCCGTTCCTTATGTGATCGCTCACGACAAATACGGCGTCGAGGTAGCGCTGGTCACAGTTCGCAATAAATCGGCAAAATACTGGAGCTTCATAATAGCCCGCACAGATACGGGAATCAATAATCTCGCTGATCTGAAAGGCAAACGGTTCGCTTTCGGCGATCCGGTCTCGACATCGGGGGCTATTTATCCGAAGCATCTGATTCGCAGCAGTGGATTCGACCCGGAGAATTATTTTTCTAATGCCATATATGCAGGCGCTCATGACCGGGTGATTATGGCTGTTTACAATAAACAGGTGGACGGCGGGGCGATTTACGGCGGAGTCGGCACCGACGCTCGGGAGAAAGTGGTTAACTCGCTGCCGGATGTGTTGGAGAAAACACACGTAATTGCAAAGAGCGTGGAGATACCCAACGATACGGTCAGTGTGCGCAAGGGGATGTCCCCTGAGGTGGTCAAAAAAATCACAGATGGATTGATCAAAGTTGCCGCTTCAGATGAAGGGCGAATTACAATTATGAGCCTCTACGGCATCGACGGTTTCGAACGCACGACGGATAGCGACTACAATTCCGTGCGTGAAGTCACGAGATCCGAAAAAATCGAAATAGAGCAGTTGGACAAGAAGTATTAAAGGCGATGCTGCGTATTGAAGAACTCACCAAAGTATACCAAAACGGCACCCGGGCGCTCAACAACGTCAACCTGACAATCCCGACGGGCCAGTTTGTCGCTGTGATAGGTTTGTCGGGTTCAGGAAAAAGCACACTGCTCAGGTCGATCAATCGACTGATCGAACCCACCTCAGGCCGTATTTTTCTGGACAATATCGAAGTCACCGCAACGGCAGATTTGCGGCTCGTTCGCAGACGAATCGGCATGATCTTCCAGCATTTCAATCTGGTCAGCCGATCGAGTGTGCTGACGAATGTGCTCAGTGGCCGGCTGGGATATACGCATTCATGGTCGAGCATGCTGCACAACTTTGCACTCCAGGATTATGATGATGCTCGCGCCTGCCTGGCGCGCGTTGGCCTGTCCGACAAAGAGAGCCAACGGGCCGATACGTTATCAGGCGGACAACAGCAGCGCGTCGGCATCGCACGGGCTTTAATGCAAAAACCCGATCTGATCCTCGCCGATGAGCCTGTAGCGTCTCTTGATCCGGCTACTGCCCATTCCGTGCTCAAGCACCTTGAGGAGATGAACAAACGCGACGGCATGACGGTGTTGTGTAACTTGCACTTTCTGAGCCTGGCGCGGCGATATGCAGATCGTGTCGTGGGCTTGAAAGCCGGAGAATTGGTCTTTGACGGAAGCCCTGAAGAGATTGACGAGCAGAAATTTCGTGAAATCTATGGTGAAGATGCCGTGCAGGTGGAGATAGCATGACTTCGAAGACGGCCTCGGCAAAGAGAGCGTGGATTGCGGGCATCCTGTCGGCAATCTTGCCGGGGCTTGGCCAGATGTATTGCGGAGCAACAAGGCGGGGATTGACGCTCTTGTTTGGACTGCCGGTTCAAGCCGCGATCTTTTACGGCGTAGGACTGCAATGGCTGGCGGCCTGGGTCGGGCTGGTCTGGGCGTGGAACATTTATGACGCTGTCCGGATTTCCCGCGGCAAACTGGGATCAGCTTTCGGGCCTATCTTGATAATTTTGGCGCTCAACATGGTTGCCGCAGCAAAAGTCACTGATATCAGCATCCCCCGGCTCCAACCGGAGCAGCGCGGGGTGATCGGCCAGATCATCGGAGGGATGACGAAACCTGATTTTCTGGCCGCAAAATCAACAACGGAGACCGCAACCGCTGTATACATTGTTCCCGGCCCAGAAGTCGAAGCTCGGCCTGATGTTGTACAGGAAGGCGCGGCCAAGATCGCTCTCAGCCCCAAAATCGCTGCAAAAGGAATACGCATTTTAGTGGTCGGCAGCGGATTCACACCCAATGCAGCGGGCACGCTTGTGTTGCTGGGTGGCGCTGAAATCGAGATTGAAAAAATACGAATCGACGCTAACGGATCTTTTTCCACATCGTTTATAAACGAAAGAGATATACCCGGCGACTATTTCGTGCAGGCAAGGGTGAGGGTGCCGGGTAAAGGTTTTGTAATCACCGATACACTGCGCGACGCGGCTCCAAAGATGCTGGAAACGATTTATCTTGCTCTGCTTGGCACAGCAATCTCTGTGCTTTTCGCCATTCCATTAAGTTTTTTTGGGGCGAGAAACCTGATGTCCAACTCGGTGCTGTTGAAGATGCTCTACAACGTCACACGCGCAGTGTTTACGGTTCTGCGATCAGTGGAGGTGCTAATATTTGCCGTTATCGCCGTGGCGGCAGTGGGTATCGGCCCGTTTGCCGGAGTAATTGCTTTGGCGATTCACGGCATTGGCGCCGTCGGCAAGCTATACTCTGAAGCGATTGAAAGCATCGAGCACGGACCGATCGAAGCCGTGCGATCGACTGGGGCGAATGAGTTCCAGGTGGTCGTATTTGGTGTTATCCCGCAGGTTGTGCCACAGTTCATCGCTTTTACGTTGTATCGCTGGGATATAAACGTGAGAATGGCGACTGTGATCGGACTTGTAGGCGGAGGCGGCATCGGCCATCAACTGATCCAATATATGAACCTGCTCCAATGGCGGCAGGCCGCTACGTCGATCTGGATGATCGCTGGCGTGGTGATGCTGATGGATTATGCCAGCGCCGTGATCCGAGAAAAGATTATTTAGCGCCGATCACGGCTGCACGACTATCGTGCCTGTGATGAAGCTGCGATCAGGATTAACCAGATCGGGGCTGAAAAAAGTATATGTTCCGGTTGAGGTAAACTCAAGCGGAAATATCTGCCCGTTGCTTAAAACCTGGCTTTGGAATAACCCGTTGCTAACGGGCCTGCCATATAAAACGATACTTCCCAATGTTACCTGGCCACTTTGATTGCGCAGCGTATAATAGCCCGGGCCTGGAAAAGAAATCTGCCGCATTTGCCCCACGTTGAATGGAATTTGCGAGATAATTTGCCCGTTATCATCGACAATCTGGATTGTCAACGCCAGCCCACTCTGGTTGTTGAATTCGATAGTGTCGCCGTAATTCTCTTCGGAGTTTCTGGGGTCCAGGGTGGACATATTTATGTTTATGATATGTTCGATAGCCGGGTTGCCTATAGCGACCAACACTCCACTCACAACTTGATGAGGCTGCGAGTCGACGTTTCTAAATTGTACCATGCCCCCTAATCGTATGTTTGTGCTTTTTTGATAAAATCGCAGCGACTCGATATTCACGAACGGGGACGTCGAAGAACCTGACCCCGACCCGCCGCCGCAACCACAAACCAGGGCAGCCAACCCAATAATAACAGCACATAAAGCAGCAAATCGCATATCAGAAACCTCCGCTAACCGACTGGCAACGGCACAAGAATACCCGTGGCGGAAAGGCTTCAACCGAAAATTGCGCTGCGGAGCTATGTTTATTTTATGGAGGAGGCTATTTTTCGCTGCTCTGTCTTAGAAATATCGGCGATTAGCGTATACATAACCCCATCCCGCACCCACGTCATAACCGACGATGCTTTGTGCGGCGTGCCGGGAGGGGTGGCAGCGCGGTCGCTCTTGCGCTCGAACAGAGATATGACACTCATGCCGTTGGAATACTGCAGGTGAGCATAGCAGCGCCCTTCAACGATCCCCCGCGTTTGCCCGATCATCTGATAGCCGTTGGGCAGATAGGTGGGTCTGCGCACCGTGAAGTTCACGCACGAAGGGCAATCGGACTTGTGAGCCTTGGCGGGAACGGCAAATATGGAAGCAGAGAAAGAGGTCGGCCGAATCGTCAGGCTGGTGAATGCCGATGTGCTGGTTATAGCGCCCGTCGAGTTTTGCGAACTGCTTTTCAGCATCAGGTAGGATTTCTTGTCCACCCACACCTTATAGAGCGCATTGCCGCCGGTTTTGGGGGTCGCCGTTATCACGTACGCATCCCTGCCTGCCACTTTTTCGCTTCCCGTCAGTTTCAGTATATGATTATCAGACAGGCACGGTACGTCGTTGGAGCGCATCCAATTCACCTGCTCCCAACACTTAGATTGCGGGTCGTATTTCCACTTATTTGCCCCGCGATCCAGCAGAATCGCGCCGTTACAAAACGACGGAGAAAAGAATTCTTTACGGGTGAGATCCGGGCGTTGGTGGACAATTTTAACTGTCGAAACTGTGCTTTTGCCATTGACCATTACACGAACGGCCTTACTGCCGCTATAGCTGACATATTTATCAGCGAGCTGTGCCTTTCGGACTATTTCGATGGCAGAATCAGCAGCCCACAAAGCCGATGGAGCGATCAGCACGCACACTAATAGCCAAAGCATCCTTCTCATAATCACCTGGAACCCGATATCAGACCCGCCATTTGAATCTCCGCTTTAATAAACGCGGCATCCGAATCGACTAAAGCAAGCGGTTGATGCGCCCGGTGGTGCGCTCCGATATAATACGCATATTCCGGCGCCAGTGTTTTGTCGTTTGCCAGTGTCGAGTCCTGCCCCGGCCAAAGTAAAAACAGCGCGAGTAAGGCCGCAACAAGCGCCGCAGGAGCCGCCACCATCGGGCGAATCGCCCAACGCCACCACTGCGGACGTGTTTGTGGAGTAATCAGGATCTTAGCTCGAACCCGTGTCCAGCAATCAATCGGAGACTTATTAACGGCCAAACTACTCAGAGAAGCAACCAAATCCTTGGTTTCCTCAACATCCAGCGCACAAGCCGCGCATATTGCGATGTGAGCTTCAAATCGTTCTAATTTAGATCCGCCCAAATGACCATCAACGTATTCGGAGATCAACCCCCGTGCTATCTTACAATTCATTATCCGGCCACCATCTGCTTCCGAAGAATCTCCCTTAGCTCCCCTCTCGCTCTCGATATTCTCGATTTGACCGTGCCGACAGGAATCTTGAGAATCTTCGCCACTTCTTCCTGCGACATTCCTTCTACATCGTATAAAACCAACACACTGCGTAACTTGTCCGATAGTTTGCTGATCGCGGATTTTAGCATCTCAGCCTGCTCTCGCGCGGCCACAACTTTTTGCGGGTCGGTATTTGGATCCTTTGAACGCGGCTCGTAACCAGACTCGGAATAACGACTATCATCAAGCGAATCCGCCGGCCTGCTCTGTTTTCTTCTGAGCGAATCGATAGCTGTGTTGACCGCAATTCTGTATAACCACGTATAAAAAGCGGAGGTCGCGTCAAAGCTGCCCAGCTTCGAGTATGCTTTCACCATCGCGTCCTGCGTCACATCCATAGCGTCGTCGGGGTTTGAGAGATAATTACGAACAGCGCTGAATATTCGATCCTGATACCGCTCGACTAAAACGCCAAACGCATCCACATCCCCTGCGATCACTCGTTGGACTATATCGCGATCCGCCGCGCCGTCGGTCTGCACACGATTAACCACGGCGCACCTTTGTTATTTTTGACGTATCAGTCTCGTTTTCGTTCCGCATATTCAGTCCCTTCCCGATAATGATTGCACCTTTGCGACCGGTTCTCCTTCAGATTAAAGATAGAAGTGGGTTCTTTTGAAGCGGGTGTGGAAATCCGGGCGCATCGTCAACCATGCGCCCGGGTGTTTTATAAATCAAAACGGTTTTGCAATGCCGTTCGGAGTGAAGCCTCTAGGGCTTAAAACGATAGCATCAATAGCAAAGTAGTAGCGGCTGTCCTGGCTTCTTGCTCCGTTTATTCGAAACGTGAGCGTATGACTGCCCGGCGTCAAGTTGGCCACGCCGATTTTATACCACGCCAACCCAGGTGCATAGTCAACGGCGCTGCGATCCGCCGCGCTGATCTCCGTCCAGCCGCCTTCGTCAATCGAATATGATACGGGAGAACCTGTATCAGGCGGCGATCCTGCCAGCCACAACTCATAGCTGGAGTCAGTTGCAGTTGCGAAACCATATACGACTGAATATGGATCTAAAGGTGATTTGTCGGCGGTATCGAGGACCAGCGCAATGCCCCCACTGGCCCCTGGAGCAGCGATGTTTGTGCCGAAGTTTGCCGCCGGGGATTGTTCTCCTTCAATCCATAGATCAGGCCCAAGGATTTTACGCAAATCGTTGGAAGAGTCCTGGGCGATTCCGTAAGCGATATAGGCCTGACCATTAGCTAATACCCTTTTCGCGCTTTCAAGCCCGCCGCGCGCCTTTTTAACGTCTAGACCCTGTTTATCCGCTGTGTTGATAAGCTCATGCAGCATGTCTATCTGCGTTTGCGCGGTGTCTCGGGGAAAGACTTCGGTGAAACTGATTCCACGAATCACCGTCGGCGACTCATCCAACTCCAGTGTGTAGATCTTCTTTTTCGGGGAAATGCTGACCCCTGCCGGATAGTCTATTGATGGTGCGGCGCCAACAGCTCGAGTGCCCAACGCCACAGTGCGCTTCCCCGAGGCCGACCAGATATATGACTTGCCTTCGCCGAGGAGGCTGTAGGCGAGAAGCCCGTCCCCTATGTAGGTTGTCTCCCCTCTTCGTAAAGTCGGCAGCCACCACGTGTCGCGATCCAGCCTCTTCGTGTAAGCTCCTGTCAAAGGCTCAACTGGATAATTTATCACAGTAGGCTTGAAATCGGGCCAGTCTTTGCCGATTTTGGCCTTAAAAGACGCTAGCCATCCGATTTGTGAGGAATCGACGCTCAAATTATCAACAAAGAAGCCTTTGCAGCCAACCTCTCGGAACGAATCGAGGGAGCCAAGCATTGCGCTTTCGCCGAGATATGGTGTTTTGCCATCCTCTGAAGCGTTTGTCCCGGCGACTATAAACCACGTCGATTTTGCCGATTCTTCGGCCAAGGAATATACCGGCCCGGCGACTCGAAGCACCGGCGCTTCGCCGCTGCCATAGGCCTGCGCCGCCAAGCCATCCATCCCACCCATACCGAATGGGTTCGCGTATATGCGATGATATGTGGAGCTTTTGTAGATCACAGGCACATTCGCCACGTGCTTCCGCAGAGTATCCGCGGTTGTGTTCATGTATTCTTGAACTGAGGTGTCGCGATAGTCGATGATATCTCGCCACATCTGCGGTGCGATCGCCGGGTTTGCGGAAAACAGATGGGCAGCGGACATATCATACGCGTAGGGGACTCCTCTCGTGAGGCTCCACAGCGGAATCAGCCGAGTGGCGCGCTCGATACTCTCGAGGTTCTCGTTAAGCCCCCACCCCGCGTTTAGTCCACCTTCAAAGCGATATTTCCGGGTCAAAAACGCCTCATACCCCAGCCTGAAACCGGCGGAGGTCGGCAGAAAACTAGCCATATCATCAGAAAAATCCATCTTCGAGCTATACGGCTCTATAAAAAACCGCATCCCCGACCCGAACTTGACGCCTTTGAAGAAAGTAAGCAAGCGATCTCGATACTCTCCGTATCCGACCCAGGGATCGGAAATTTCTTGCAGCGTTTTATGCGGATAGACTATCAGCACCTCACCCGATCGCAGCGGAGAGGGCAGATAAATAGTTACCTTGCCGTCCTTGACTATCGCCCCGCCGTTGGCCTTAATGGAGTTATCGAACTTGCTGACTATCAAGTAGATCGCCGAATCAACATTCGGCCACGCGCATTTTATGGTCGTTTCGTCGGAGGGGCCTTCCATTCTGTATGACCCGGGCGCAATAACATAACCTTTGAGGGCGGGTTTTGGACCATCATTAAACTCGATACCATAGGCGAATCCATTTGCATCGAGATATGTAACGATTTTTTGCAATGCTGCAGGGGATGAGTCTGTGATAGGTCCTGGGCTTTTTACAATAAGATCGGTTATACCCTTGCTTTTCAGCGTCTCAAAGTTCTTGATATCGGCTTGATACGTGTCATCGCTGGCCTTGGCAGCGAGAGATGACGGTTCAAACACGACCCCGACGGGGATATATGGTTTGGAATTCCAGATCAAGGTGTGGCCGTCGTTTATGCTCCACGGATTTTGCGTTCCATGTGAATCGGCAAAAGTCCCGGAGGTTTTATATTTTACTCCCGCAGCCGATAATGGAACGGCACAGCAAAGCAGAACCATAAATGATGTGATAAAGTTGCGTGTTAATCTCATTTTCATTGTTGATACCAGGCTCTACGGTAAGACGACGCTCACCCTGCAACAGTTCCGGGCGAGGCTGCGACTAGAACAGCAGCGATTTGTGGGTCAGCCGCTCTATACAGTATACGGCCGCAAGCACCGTAGTCATTCCCGCGGCCGCCTGCAAAAAGCCCATCTTCCAGATGCGCGAAAAACCACGGGAGACCAATCCGGGGTGATCGTGATAGCGTTTCAGGATTTCCTTTCCTGCCGCTATTGCGCTTGCCAACTGGTGGTCACTGGGAGATTTGGTTGTGAATACAGTCTGCATCCAGTCTCCGATTGTCTTCCGGCCTAACATCACCACCCCGATTGCGACCAATACCGCGATCTCCCCGCTGAATTGAGAGGTGATAAGGATGAAGACCGCGGCGGCGCCAAGCAAGTTTGTGCCACATCGGGGGTGAACGCGCGGATAGCGGCGTACATTTTCCAGGGTGAGATCGTCACCGGACTCGATCGCATGCACCGTCATATGCTCTGCCCCGTGATATCCCGCGAGCGGGGATAGTTTGAGCAAAAGTATAAGCAACCCCACACTTATAATTAGAGAACCTATCCCGAATGCATCAATTCCTGTGAGAGTTTTCATAAAAACAGGCAGCTTGTGCGCTACCAGCTTGTTAAGGAATGACATAGCTCCATCGCCGGCGGCACGGCTGATTATCATCATAAGCCCAAGGGTTATTCCCGTCAGATAAAGCCCGAGACTCCCGGCCCCGCCGCTGATGTTACCGGTGGTCAAGTAGACTCCAAGAGGTGTGGCCATCCCTCCCACAGTTGCAGGGCGGAGGTTGCTCGTCAATACAGCGACGACATCAGTTCGATAGAGCATACCCCTTAGTCCGCCAAAATTGTCCACCACAGGCAGCACGTCAAGCCCGGATTCTGAGAATATCCGAGCTGCATCTGACCTAGTTATCATAGGGTTGATATATAAAGGATACGGCTCGACAATGCTTTCTGCAGGCTGGTCTAGGGTGATTTCTGGGTCATCGCTCAGAGCGAGGTGTGATGCAATCGCGTGCTCGCTGATCCCTCCGATCACCTGCCCATCCTTAATGACAAGCGCCCATGATCCCTCAGAGGCGTGAATGATTCCTGCAGCACGCCGGATGCTCTCACTCGAGCCGACAACGCGAGGGGGCTTTATTAGTTCGGTTATAGATTGGTTAGTCATATTCACTCTATTATATAACAATTCTCTGTTCGGCGTGACGCAATAATAGGCTTTGGCTGCTGTAGAAATTGCGAACTGCTGGGGTAACGCCGTAGTCGAAAGTTTTTCGGATCACTTAAGGCCGAACTGATATGCAACTATAGCCGAGGCAAGAAGGGATATATTTGACTATGTAGAAGTGTTATTATAATCGAGAAAGACATTCTTCAACTATGGGACATATGAGCTCCGAAGAGTTCGATATAATACAAAACATCAGCCGCAGCATGATGAACAACGTGTACACGTTTTGCTGCGCAGGTTAATACCGGGCGATTACAATGTTGGCTACAGGGGAGATGTAGTGGGAGCATCAGGCGTACGGAAGCGCGGCGCTCGCGGGATCAGTCTGAGCGAGTTACTGGTATTGATGGCGTGTGTTGCTGTGCTTGTTGCGATTCTTCTCCCGATATTCAGCAGAATTCGCAGTTCGGGCTATCAAACCACCTGTGCTCAGAATCTTCAACGCCTCGGCAGCGCCTTTTTGCTCTACTCACAGGACCACTACGACTACTGGCCGTGTCCAGGAGGACTCAGGGGTGACTGGACATATTGGTCGCAAAGCGGAAACGGCGGCATTCAAAGTTATGTCAACCAACGCGGCCATAAGAGTGTCTTTTGCTGTCCACTGATGCCGGAGTGGAAAGGCCTTTACAACCCGCGAAGCTACTCGATGAACAGCTACCTGCGCGAACCTGCCGATATTGAATACCACCCCAACCGCACATGTATTAGTATCATCAAGGGCATCCGAATCACAAACATCGGACAGATGAGCGCAACCATTCTTCTCTTCGAAGGGCTGCCACTGAAAATAGACGACCCCAACAGCAATATCGACTACGCCTACATCTATCGTTGCTGCAACTGGACGGGAGTGCGGGGGTATTCCTCAACAATGTATCAGCAACACACCATCAATCCCGGCCAACCCTGGCACGGCAGACACAACAACTATTTATACACCGATGGACATCTGCAAGCCCGACCCCCCGGCCGCCACACTGTAGGCGTATTGTCCACCTATAAAGAGATGTATGAATGGTATGTCGACAAGGCTCGATTCGAGGCTAAAACTTGGCCGGTCTATCAACGATCCGGGGCGGCGTACGAATAAGTAGTCAGATATATCCGGAGAAATGACATCAAGAAACTGACTTTGACGTCGGTTGTGCCGTTCTCGAGTGAAATATGCCTTGAGTGCTGCTTTGAGTTAGAAAGTGGGGTTTGGTGGAGGCTAGGGGACTCGAACCCCTGACCCCATCCGTGCAAAGGATGTGCTCTCCCAACTGAGCTAAGCCCCCATTTTTTCAATACCTGTTCTTGTGGGTTGTGAGGCAGGTATATGGAAAGGCACGTTCCGTGCAGTTGACTTCGTAAAAAGAGCCAACACGTCATGGTGGGCCTAGTTGGATTCGGACCAACGACCTCACCCTTATCAGGGGTGCGCTCT
>LSQX01231176.1_pt1 | contig 41661 bp, 31 predicted proteins | sample 654561 | NCBI WGS metagenome assembly LSQX01 (sample SAMN04489861, study PRJNA283612) | anaerobic digester metagenome | isolation source: 4 biogas reactors fed with cattle manure at either 37C or 55C with and... | place: Denmark: Kongens Lyngby | collected 2014 | reverse complement strand
GGGGGACGGCCGGCAACTTCTCCCGGTGTCTTACCCAGTCCTGGTAGGGGACCCCATACTGTAGAAGACGGCGTGAGGGGATCTGTCATCTGGGCCCCGGTCTCGCGGTGACCACCGGGTTCACTGGCGAGGCGGTCAGCCGTGCGTTCTGTCAAACCCCACGGCACGAATGCACTTGACAAGGACCAACACTCTTTCTATACTCCTATAAGAGTGTTATGGGAGTCTAGAATGCCGCCATCTCATCAGCCCAGCGACAAGGTTACCATAAAGATCCCGCGGCCGCTGTATGTCAAGCTGCAGCAGATCGTGGAGGACTCCGGCTACGACTCAGTCACCGACCTGATCGTGTACGTTCTGCGGGATCTGGCCGCGACTCATGACCTCAGCACGACCGAGCCGTATACCCCGCAGGAACTTGAACAGGTCAAACAGCGCCTGCGTCACCTGGGCTATCTGTAGGCGGACCGTGGCCAAAGGGAGGGTTCCTCAGTGAGATCTGCAATCGCGTTGGCTCTGGCATGCGTTTTGGGCCTGGCACTGGTCGGCTGCCCCGGGAAGGGCACGACTCCAACGGCCGGCCCGCCAAACCAGGCAAGCGAAGTTACTGTGAACGTCGGCTATTTCCCTAATGTGACTCATGCCCCCGCGGTCCTGGGCCTGGCGGAGGAAAGCGGGGTCTTCAGGAACGCGCTGGCAGGTAAGGCGCGGATCAGCACCAAGAGCTTCAACGCAGGACCTTCCGCCATGGAGGCGCTGCATGCGGGCGCGCTGGACATGTGCTTCGTGGGGCCGACCCCGGCGGTCAACGCCTTCGCCAAGGGCGGCGACGTGGTGCTGGTGGCCAACGTGGCGAGCGGCGGGTCCTTGCTGGTCGCCCGCGAGGGTGTGGCGATCAACTCGCTGGAGGACCTGGAGGGCAAGAAGGTAGCGGTTCCACAGCTCGGCAACACTCAGGATGCGATCCTGCGGCATCTGCTCATCCGGTCCGGGATCAAGCTGGCGGATCAGGGAGGTCAGGTCACCATCTTGCCCGTGCAGAACCCGGACATCCTGGCGCTGTTCCTGCGCGAGCAACTGGACGCGGCCTGCGTGCCCGAGCCCTGGGGCGCACGCCTGGAGCAAGAGGCCAAGGCGAAGGTGGTGCTGGACGAGAAGGCCCTCTGGCGCAACGGCGATTACCCGGTGACAGTGCTGGTAGTGCGCAAGGACTACCTGGAGCAGCATCCAGAGGTGGTAAGGGCGTTCCTGACAGCGCTCCAGCAGGTGATTGACGACCTGGCAGCCGATCCGACGGCCAAGGTGACCGAGCTCAACGCCGAGCTGAAGGTCCTGACCAACAAGGAGCTCAAGCCGTCCGTGCTGAGCGCGGCGCTCCGGCGCATCCAGTTCACGACCCAGGTCAACCCCGAGGCGCTGCAAGCGATGGCGGAGATGATCAAGGAGGTCGGGATCGCCAAGGCGGTGCCGGACCTGACGGGTTTCGTGGACGAGAGCTACCTCCCCGCAGCCGAGGCCAACGGGCCCGGGGAGCCGGAGTGAGGGCAGAGGCGCCTGGGGGTAACGGCGATGAAGATTGAGCTACGTGGGGTGTGGCGGGAGTTCAACGGTCAGCAGCGGCCGGTTACGGCACTGGAGGATATCGGTCTGGAGGTGGAGGAGGGGGAGTTCCTGTGTCTGGTAGGCCCCTCCGGGTGCGGGAAGTCCACGCTGCTGGACCTGGTGGCAGGTCTGCAGGAGCCCAGCCGGGGGGAGATCATCGTCAACTCTGGCGCCCACGGCGCGCCAGTGCTGATCTTCCAGGAGGCAGGGCTCTTTCCGTGGTTGACCGTGCGGGACAACGTAGAATTCGGCCTGCGGGTACGAAGGATCCCCCGGGCGCGGCGGCGCGAGATCGCCATGGAACAGCTCGGGCTCGTGCGGTTGCAGCAGTTTGCGGAGGCACTGCCGCACCAGCTCTCCGGGGGGATGAAGCAGCGCGCGGCCATCGCGCGGGCGCTGGCTCTGGACCCGCCGGTGCTGCTCATGGATGAACCCTTCGCGGCCCTCGATGCCCAGACCCGGGACATCATGCATCAGGAACTGCAGCGAATCTGGACGGAGACGGGCAAGACCATTCTGTTCGTGACCCACAACGTCCGAGAGGCGGTGTGCCTGGCGGACCGGGTACTGCTGATGACCGCGCGACCAGGGCGGATTAAGGATGAGATCTTCGTGGATCTGCCTCGACCGCGCTCGGTCAGCAACCCCGAGCTGGCCGAGGTGGCCCAGGTGGCGCTGGATCACCTGCGGGACGAGATTCAGAAGGCGGAGCGAGAGGAGTTTGACAGTGGCTGGCTTTATCCGGAAGGTCGCCTTCCTGCTTCTGGCCCTGGCGTTGTGGCAAGTCCTCGTTAAGCTGGAGATCTGGCCCCCCCTGCTGATGCCGTCGCCCCGGAGCGTGGGGCATGCGCTGGTGGAGGGGTTCGGGGATCGCAGCTACCCGGTGGCCATCCTGGCCAGTCTAGCGCGGATGCTGATCGGGTATGGGCTGGCGATAGCCATCGGCATTCCCCTGGGCCTGGCTATTGCCCGCTCGATCCTGATTCGGGACACAATAGGCTCGGCGGTGGTGGGGCTCCAGACGCTTCCCAGTATCTGCTGGCTTCCTCTGGCGCTTCTGTGGTTTGGGCTGAGTGAGAAGGCCATCATCTTCGTGGTGGTGATGGGCGCAACGTTTTCCATCACCACAGCGGTGGAGGGCGGCATTCGGAACGTACCGCCGCTGTTGCTGAAGGCGGGGCAAACCCTGGGCGCGCAGGGCCTCCTGCTGAGTCTACGAGTCACCCTGCCAGCAGCGCTGCCAGCCATTCTGACCGGACTAAAGCTAGGGTGGTCTTTTGCCTGGCGGTCACTGATGGCGGGGGAGCTGCTGTACTCGGAGCGCGGGCTGGGGCGCATCCTGACCATTGGCCGCGACTACGGCGACATGGCCCTGGTGCTGGCCACCATCCTGGTAATTCTGGTACTGGGGTTGATCGTCAGCCGATACGTGTTCGAGCCCGCCGAGCGGGCGCTCGCCCGCCGATGGGGCCTGGAAGCGGAATAGCTGACTGCGGAAAAAAGCTTACTACGAGTGGGGGATCAGGCCCAGGTCGCCGAGAGGGGGAGCGGTCTGGAGCTGAATCCGCAGCGCTGCGGCCAGGTCGGGGTCCGCGATCCGGATCTGCACGTTGCGCCGGGCCTGCTCAATCCACCGTTGACGAGCCGAGGGCAACTCCCGGTAGCGCAGGTCGCTTAGAATCTCCTCCCGCACGGATTCCAGCGGTTTCTGTCCGGCGGGACGCTTCTCCGAGACCTGCAGGAGGTAGTAACCGTCGGGGCCCTGGAACACCTGGCTGAGCTCACCCGGCCGGAGGGCGAAGGCCACCTGGCTGAGCTCAGGCGCAAAGTCGGCGCGCTCGAACCACCCCATATCCCCACCTTTGTCCCTGGTGGCCGGGTCCTCGGAGAAGGCCTGCGCCAGGCCCGCGAAGTCGCCGCCTTCGGCGAGAGCGCTGCGGAGGGTCTCCGCGTTCTCGCGGGTGGAGGTCAGGATCAGACGGGCCCGGGCCTGCTCTCCGTAACTGAAGCGCTCGCGGTGGGCCTGGTAATAGGCCTGTATCTGCTCGTCGCTGAAGGTGGTAACCTGCAGAGCCAGGAGATCGAGCAGCAGGGAGAGAGCCAGACGGTCACGATACTCGTCACGGGTGAGACCCTGGACGGCGAGGCTCTGCTCGAACGCGACCTCGCCACCGGCCCGGGAAAGGGCGGTCTCCATCTTCAACTCCAACTGGGCGGGGTCCGGGTTCAGGTTGGCGACCTGCGCCGCCTGGCGTACCAGTTCCTCGTCAATCATCCGGGCCAGGGTGCGCGCGCCGTAGTCGTGCAGCAGCGCCTGATGGACCGCGCTCTCGAGAACCGGTTGGCCATTGACGGTCGCTACCACCGCGTCCGCCCCGGCGGCCAGTGGCCCGCGACAGGCGCCGAACAAGGCCGTGGCGGCCACCAGCACGGCCAGGAACACGGCCGGCAGGCGGCGGAGAGTATCAAGTCTAATCCAGGTGTCCGTCTTCATGTAGCACCAGGGTGGCGCCGCAGGCCAGCCGCGGCGCATGTTCCGCCACCATCGCCAGTAACCGGCAGAGGACGTCCAGGTCCCAGAAGTAGCCGCTGGTTTCATCCCGGTACTCGACCAAGACATAGCCGGGCCGGCGAGTGATACGACCCTGCAATCCCCGCTCGGCGAACTGCACCCCGCGCAGAACCAGGCGCAGACCGGTGGCAAGCTCGGTTTCCAGACGCAGGGCCTCAGTTTCGTCCATGACCGCCACCGCCCTCAGGGGGTAACGGCTCCCAAGAGGTTTGCGGCACTGGCCAGATAGCCAGGGCCGGCGGGTTGGGAGTCCGGACTGATACACTCGCATACCTCGTGCTCGCGCCAAAAGGCGAGCACCTCGGAGACCAGAGCGCGGGCCGCTGCCGCGTTCACGAGCGCCAGCGTCTGGGCCGCCCAGCCCACGGGCACGGCCCAGTAGGCGCCGTTCTGGTAGGTATCCGGCGGCACCTCACCCAGGAAGCGCTCCCAGTACTGCCCGCGCGGAAGGTGCCGCATGTGGCCGCGCCAGAAGATCAGCTCGCGGTTCTCCAGCAGGTACTCGGCAATAGCCCGGCTTTGCGTCTTGGAGGCGACCCGGAGAACCACCGCATACACGCTCCCCCACAGGTCGTGCTGATGGCAGTCCTGGGAAGCTGCCCAGAATAGTCCGGTTAGCTCGTCACGGAACTGCGGAAGATGGAGACTGGTCAGCTCGGCGGCCTCGAACCAGTCGCGCGCTTCCTCGTGCTCCTCCAGCTCCTGCATGCGCAGCGCCAGACGGCGGCAAGCCTCCCAGTAGAGCAGCGAGGAGAACAGTTCCTTGCCGGTCTTGGCGATCATGTCGGTGAAGCCATAGCCGGGGTGCGGGCGGTTGGGGTCCACGTAGACGAGACCTTCCGGGTTCAACGGGACGCTCTCCAGGGACCTCCGCAGGGCGGGGGCCCGCTCCAGGAAGGCGGCGGCGTCGCCGGTCAGCTCGTAGTAGGCATCCAGCAGCTTGACCAGGAACTGAGCATTGTCGGTCGGCGGAGCGGCGCCCAGGGGCCGGTCCTCAGGACCAGCGCAGTAGACCGGAGTCCCATCGGGGCGCACGCGGTCGGGAACCACGCCGTCCTCGCGCTGCCCGGCAAGCAGGAAGTCAAGGCCGGCGAGAATCTCCTCCGGGGGCAGCAGCCGGCCGGCATATTCCACCATGTAGCAGAAATCGCGGGTCCAGCAAGCCGGGTACTTGCCGGCCGAGTCGGGAAAGTAGAGCGGGGTGCCGTCAGCGGCCAAACGTCGCCCGTCGGTGAGCAGACGCCGACAGGTGTCCTCCAGGAAGACATAATCTTCGTTGCCGATGGCCAGCGGGGGCAACTGCTTCAGCACACGCATGACTACTGTGCCTCCAATTCCTCCAGGCGGAAGGGGTTGCTCCAGGCCTTGCGACCTCGCTCGTCAATGACTTCGACGCGCAGCCAAGCCTCGCGGGTCGGTATGGGGAGAGTGACCTCTTCGAAGGGCCGCGTCAGGTCTTCACGGTACCAGGTGGTGCGCCCAGCGCCAGGCCGCGCGCCCAGAAGTGCTGCCTGCACACAAGGCGAGGACTCGACGCGCACGCCGTCGTCTGTAAGCCGCAGGTCGCGCAACTCCGGACCGGTGGAGGCGTAAAAGGAGCCGCACTCGACGGCCGCGAGCAGGGCCTCCACTGAGCGCTCCTCGCTTCGCACCGAAATCCAGCCGTAGCCGTGATCAAGCAACTGGTGGCAGTCATCTACCGCAAAGCCCCAGCAGGGACGGTCTTGGCGGAGCAGCTCGTCCCATTGCGACTCGGAGGTTCCACGTCCTGACTGTCCCTCGCAGGTGCGGTTGTAGACCTCCAGGCCCGCGACGCCCTCCAACGACAGCAGCCGAGAACCCTCCAACAGCGACCAGAAGGGATGCGCGATAAAACAGACCTCGGCCTGAGCGGCATAGTCGGCGATCGCCGCCTCCCAGGTGGCTTCAGCATCGGTCTGCGGGACTTCCTCAATGCCCAAGGCCACCACGTGGACATGGACACTGGGACCGTCGCCCGCGCGCGCCAACTCCACGGCGGGGAGGAGTGTCAGATCATGCTGGTGCAGGTCGTCGGGGACCGTGAAGCGGTCGTGGTCGGTGAGGGCCAGGAAGTCATAGCCCAGGGCAGCGTAGGTGTCCACCGTCTCCTGTGGCCCGAGCGGGCCGTCGGAGTTGGTAGTGTGCGTGTGAAGATTGCCACGGAGCCAGGAACCAGAGGCTTGAAAGGGGTTAGGCATAAGAACTCCTTGATTGAATTGTCGCGAGATGCGGGGTCGCAAGCCGCGCGGATGTGACTATGGCCCGTCCTCTCCCCACACCAGGGGGAAGAGAGCAGAAAAGACTACCTAGGAGGGATGCGCAGCGCCGACCAGGTCGGCGAGACGCGTTACACCTGACTCTTCACAATACGCCCGCAGGCCGCAAAGGACCTCCCCCACTGTACGGGGATTGACGAAGCTCGCGGTGCCGACCGCCACAGCGGTCGCGCCGGCCAGGATGAACTCCAGGGCATCGCGGGCGGTCATGATCCCACCCAGGCCGATAATGGGCACCCGCACCGCGCGAAAGACCTCCCACACCAGGCGCACGGCGACCGGGCGGATCGCCGGGCCGCTCAGACCGCCGGTCACGTTGGCCAGCACCGGGCATTGCCTCTCCACGTCAATCGCCATCCCCAGCAGAGTGTTCGTCACCGACAGGACGTCCGCGCCGGCCTCCACCGCGGCTTGCGCGATAGGCTGGATCGCGGTTACGTTGGGCGAAAGCTTGACAATGAGTGGCAACCGGGAGACTGAGCGCACTGCCGCCACCAGGTCGCGAGTAGACTGTGGGCACACACCGTAGTGCATGCCCCCCTCGGCAACGTTGGGGCAAGAGATGTTAAGCTCCAGCGCCGCCACGCTCGCGTGCGCACTCAGCCGCTCGGCGACCGCCACGTATTCCTCGAGACTGGCGCCAGCAACGTTGACAATCACCGGCACGCCAAGGGCCGCGAGGGTAGGCAGCTTGTCGGCGACAAAGGCCTCCAGGCCAGGGTTCTGCAGGCCAATGGCGTTGAGCATGCCGGCCGGGGTCTCACAGATGCGCGGAGGGGGATTCCCCTCGCGCGATTCTAGGGTGACCGCCTTGGTGACCAGCGCGCCGAGGGAGCTGAGGTCCACGAGATCTGCGTACTCGGTGCCGTAACCAAAGGTGCCAGAGGCGACCATCACCGGATTGGCCAGGAGCAGCCCCCCCAGATTGACGGAGAGGTCAACGCTCATTCTGGCATCGCCTGCCAGTCAAGATCGCCCGCCAGAAAGACCGGGCCGTCCTTGCAGACCCGGACGTAGCGCGGCCCCTCCGCACGCGCTGAGGGGACGACACACCCCAGGCAGGCCCCCACACCACAGCCCATCCAACGTTCGAGGGAAACGAAGGCGGTCACTTCGTGCTCGGAACACAGATGCGCCACGGCGGCGAGCATGGGAAGCGGGCCGCAGGCGTAGACCGTCGGTAGCACACGCCTGGAAGCCTGCGCTGCCAGATGCTGGGCCAAGAAGTCGGTGACCAGTCCCTGCTGGCCGGTAGAGCCGTCCTCGGTCACGGCAGTGAAGCGGGTACAGCGACCCGCGAACTCTGTCCAGCAACAAAGGAACTCTGCGGTGCGCGCGCCGAAGAGTCCCGTGATCTCGTACGGGGACGCGGCGCTGCTCAGAGCCTCGGCCAGGAAGATTAGAGGGGCTACGCCTACCCCGCCCGCGACCAGGCTCACCGGAGTGCCAGGTGGGGGCAGAGGGAAGCCCACGCCCAGAGGCCCCAGCAGGTCGAAGGTGGCGCCGGTCACCGCGTCAGCCACCAGACGGCTGCCGCGGCCCACGACCTGGATCAGCAGGTCGAGCGCGCCGGTCGCGGCCTCGGTGCGCATGACGCTGAAGGGACGGCGCAGGAGCGGGTCGTAGGCCTCGGAGGCGCGGAGGTGGACAAACTGCCCCGGCTGCGCGTCGGCAGCGATCTCGGGAGCGTGGACACGGAGCAGGACATGGACAGGCGTGACCTGCTCGCGACGTTCGACTCTGGCAGATATGGAGGTGATCATGGAAGGGATCCACCCCTGCCGACGCTGCGCGCCGCCTCTCCCCTATCTGCGACAGGGGGCTGCACCCGGGTCGGGCGGAAGGCTCTGCCTACCACTCCAGATCTTCCAGCGAGCGGCCTTCCAGGACTCCAGCTACGAGCGAGGCGGTGTGCTCGCGGGCCCCGTGCAGAAGCGCGCGGCGCTCGCGGACCAGGTTTCGCACTTGTTCAAGCTCACTCTGCAGCGAGGTAATCATCCGGGCGGTCGGCTCCGGGCCGGTGGAACCCAGACTCACCTGGCGCCGCAAGCAGGCCTCCGGGTCCACCACGGAGGCGATCTGCTCCAGGCTCAGCTCCTGGCCGGCGGCGGCCAGCAGCTCCCGGACGCGAACGTGGTCGTCGAGTGTCTTACCCTCCTTGATCAGGGCGCCGACCAGGGCGCCGATGATCTCGTGGCACGTGCGGAAGGGAAGCTGACGCTCCTGAACCAGGAAGTTCGCCAGTTCAGTGGCAGTGGCGAAGTTCTTGCCCACGAGCTCGCGCATGCGCGCAGGCTTAAGCTCGGCTTCCGCCAGCATGGCGCCTAGTACCTGGGCGGTAGACTCGGCCACGTCCAGGGCCTCCCACAGGGGCGGCTTGTCTTCTTGCAGGTCACGATTGTACCCGCTGATGAGGCCCTTGAAGGTGGTGAGGGCCTGGACCAGACGACCAATCAGGCGGCCGGTGCGCCCCCGGGCCAGCTCGGCCAGACAAGGGTTCTTCTTCTGTGGCATGATGGAGCTGCCCGAGGCGTGGGCGTCGCTGACCTCGAGCATTCCGAACTCCCAGGTGGAGAAGACCACGATCTCCTCGGCCAGACGGGAGCAGGTGACACCCAGGATAGCCAGGGCGGCGAGAGACTCGGTAAGGAAGTCGCGCGAGCCGACGGCGTCGAGGGCGTGCTCTTCGACGGCGTCGAAGCCGAGCAGGCGGGCGGTGAGCTCGCGGTCGGTGGGGAAGGAGGTGCCGGCCAGCGCCGCCGCACCCAGGGGACAGCGATTCACCCGCAGGTAAACCTCGGCCAGACGCTGCTGGTCGCGTGCCAGGGACGCGGCATGGCCTGAAAGCCAGAAACCGGCGGAGATGGGCTGCGCATGCTGGGTGTGGGTGTAGCCCGGCATGACCGTGGTGGTGTGCGCGGCGGCCAGACGGAGAAGAACGGCCTGGAGTTCCGCCACCGCCTCCTGCACATCGAGCAGCCGCGCGCGCAGGTGCATGCGGCAGTCGGTAACTACCTGATCGTTGCGGGAGCGCGCGGTGTGCAGACGCCCCCCCATCTCCGGGCCCGCATGTTCGCGGAGGTAGGACTCCACGTTCATGTGGATGTCCTCGCGCTCACGGCGTAGCTCCAGCCGCCCGGCCTCCCACTCCTGGCGGGCATGCTCCAGCCAGCGGAGGATTTCACGCAGATCTTCCACGGAGAGTATCCCGCAGCTCGCCAACATGAGGGCGTGGCCCTGGGAGCCCCAGAGGTCCTCGGCAGCCATCGGCGCGTCCGCATCCAGAGACTCGCTATAGGCCAGCGCCAGATCGGCCAGGTCAGCCGAGAAGCGCCCGCCCCAGAGTTTTGAGGAACCAGTTGACATGATGAACATCCCGTCCGCGAAGATGGGGGCGGCACACGAGTGCCGCCCGGTACGAGTTGAGTTTGGGCCCCGCGTCGCAAAGGCAACTCATCCGCCGGGGGCGGCGGGGTAATCGCCGGTTGGCTGATGAGCCCGGGGGCTAGCCCTCGACGGTCCACTGCTCCTCATCGAAGAAGAAGTGTGTGGGGTCGTCCAAGTACTTCTGCGTATTATACAACAAAGCCAGGTGCCCCTTCTCCTGCTCGACGAGAAACTCGAAGAAGGCTTTCTGGTCCTGGTTCTCCGCCGCCTGGGCCTGTCCCTCGTAGAGGGCGATGCTGGCCCGCTCCTTGTCCATCGCAGTTGCGTACAGCGCGTGGGTGTGCGCGCACATCTCCGGGCCAGAGAGGGCCAGATCAGGGACAGCCTCGCCGAAGATCTGCCGGGCCATCTCGGGCAGGTTGGGCTTCTCCAGCTGGACCGTACCGGCCGGTGGCCACTGCTTCTCCTGAACCATGACCTCGTAGAAGGTCTGGAAATAGGTGGCGTGCAGACGTTCCTGGTCAGCCAGCGACAAGAAGGTGCGCCGAGTCACCTCCTCCTGGCAGCTCCCGGCCGCCTCGCGATAGAACTCCTCACCCTGTCGCTCAATCTCCAACGCTTCCTGCAGGATCTCCAGGACGTCAGCCATTGCCGTCTCCTATTCTTCCGGCCGCAGCAGTATTATCCACGCTGGGTCCATTTCGCGCAAGGCCTGGTCCATATCGGGGGGCGAGCCGCCGGCCTCCACGTAAACGAAGAAGCCCGGGGCCAAGGCCAGGTTACCGTCCTCCCAGCGGAAGACCCCCCAGACGAAGGTGGCCGGATCGAAAACCAGCGCCAGGTGGAAGGCCTCCGTGAAGAAGTGACGGTGGATGAAGCGGTCCTGTTCGGAAAGGAACACCCCGAGAGCCGGGTGAGTATGATACCAGCCCACGATGCGAGCCTCGGGGCACTCACGTTCCTTGGCCACCCACAGGCCCTCCCAGACCTCCGGGGTGAAGGTAACCGAGACGCGAGAGGAGGGCGCCTGCGGCGCGGGCAGGGCGCGCTCGACCAGCATGAAGGGGCCCTGCTCATCGTAGCCAATCTGCCCGACCAGCAGGCCACCCAGCTCATGCCGGGCCGCCTCGGGCACGTGGCGGAGGATGTCCAGGAGCGCATGCAGGCGCAGGTAGAGATCAAAGGGGCCAGAACGATCGCCCTTTTGCTCCACCCGGAACTCCGGAGGCGCAGGGCGACATATGGAGGATGGGGGAGGATGGTTAGGCATGGGCTGAGGCCACAGGCTGGCGGTCGAGGAGGCAGGATGATACGCGCTTGCATCGCATCGGACTGCGCCTCGCTATCAGCCGCCGGACATGGCGCTAACGGTCAGAATTATCACTGCGACCAGCACCACGCAGGCGATGACGATGGCGATCCAGGCCTTGGCACGAGCGCTGCCGGCGTGCAGGCCGGACTGATGAATCTGCCCCAGCACGGAGACCCCCATCAAGAGGCCAATCAACGCGGGAATGAAGCACAAGAACCATAGCAGGGAGAAGACCAGGGCGTTGGTCGCAAGGCGGTCCAGCTCCTGCTCCAGCAGCGCCCGAGCCGTCGCCGGCAAATCTCCGCCATAGACCGGGGGCTGATAGGCGCCTGCGGAAGTGGCGGGAACCCCCGTGGCGGCCTGCGCGCCCCCCATCTGCGGACTGCTCTGGCAGCCATAGGTGGTGCAGCCACCGTTCTCACGCCAGCAATCGGTGTGGTGCGGGACCGCGCAACTCGGACAGACCACGACCTCCTCCCCGGCCTTGATCGGAAAGCGGCAGTACGGGCAGACCTTGCCCGACAGATCCCCGGCGGCAGCCGAGGCGCCGAAGGCCGGATCATCCAGCGTTACCTCCAGGATGTCGCCCGCAGGGGCAGCCGGCGGGTAGTCAAGGCGGTATTCATCCGCAGAAACCGGCCCGCGAGGCTGCGGCGGATGCGGCGGGGCCGGGGGCGGCGTAAAAGGCGCCTCCGGAACCGGAGGCGGCGCGACAGGCGGCGGAGTCTCGGTATAATCCGGCGGCGTGCCGTGGACCGGGAGGCCGAAGATCTGTTCGCCACACTTGGGACAGAACTTGCCCTGGATGCGAATGTTCTGATGGCAGGCTGGACAGCGCATCTTATGAAGCTAAGGATACCGCGTCCGGAGTTGCGGGTCAACGGCTCCCAGGCTCGACACTTATCCACTTTGGTAAGGCTCCTGGCAGGCCGGCGCCCCGGAAGGGCCTCACCCCCCGGCCCCTCTCCCTGCGTCCTCGCTACGCTCGTCCTGGGGAGAGGGGGAGTCGGATAAGCGGGATGGGCCGGCCTCCCGGCGCGCAGAGCGCGTCAGTCGTGCGGCCCCTCCAGGGAGGGCGAGAGGTCGGGAGTTGGGCGCGGGCGGAGATTGCGCGGGGACGCGCAACTTCCGCCCCGACGGGGAAAGGTCAAGGGGAGGGTGAGCGGGCGGCAATCGCGGGCAGACCCGCGAAAGCCGCCCCTCAAGGGAAACAGCAAGGCGCGAGGTCAGGAGCCCTCTCCAAGCCTACCGAGGAAAGGTCCGGGCAGAAGAGAGTGGCGCGGCAGGGAGTCCGTGCCGCGAGTCTGCCGCATGCGCGGAGGGCAATGCCCGCCGGGGGGCAGAACCCCTCTAGAGCTCTACTACCGCCGCGTACACCAGGCGCCGCCCATGAGTGGTGGTCAAGGCGGTTACGGCCGCCGGAGCCTGCTGTGGGTCGGCCTGGAATACTTCGTACTCCCGAATGACCAGCCGGTATTTCTGGCCCGCCTCCGTGCCGGGCAGAGTGAGGTCGCCGGTCCAGACATTGCCGCCCAGGGCGACGGTGGTCAACTTGAGCGGGAAGACGGTTTCCGGCACCGCGCTCCAGGCCACCGCGCCGACCAGCGCCGGGTCCTGGACCTCGAGCGTGACCTCTACCTGTGCCAAGTCTTTGTCGGGAAGCCGCCCCAGCGCAGACTGCACATAGCTCGGGCCGGAGACCGAGAGGCTCAGCTTGGACTTGTTGGCCGGGTCGCGGGTGACGACCGCTGTACGGTCGGGGGCAAGCTGTGCGAAGTCGGCCAACACGACCCGGGACAGCTTGACGTCGCCCGTCGCGTCCTTGATGGAGTTGGGCTGATAGCGGGCCAGGGCCAGGCGGATGAAGGGGAAGTAGCTGGCACCGGGACTGAGCTGCACATCACAGTACCAGAGCTGCCGCAGGGTGTCATAGGCCACCGGATGGCCCGCGACCCGTACACGGGGTCCCCCGGGTAGCTCATCCAAGGTCAGGTCAGCCTCCTTGTTATTGGCTAGCACAAAGTCATCCGGGTTCAGCAGCAGCCTGGGCAAGGTCTGGGTGCGCCACAGGGGATCGGCGCCCCATTGGGTCACGAAGGGCCGGAGGACCTCGGAGACATTGGCTTGCCCGGTGAACGCTATGGGCACGGCGGCGCGGGTCGCCGCCGCCGGAGGGAGAACAACACCTAGCTGCTCGCCAGCGCCGGAGGAGAACCAGGGACGCTCGAGGTAGATGCGCAGGCCACCGCCGGTGCGCTTGCTGGTCACCTTATTGCCGGCACGATCTTCGCTCCAGGTGAAGGTGGGAATGACGTACAGGACCTTGGGCGCCAGCGGCCGGGCGGAGCTGAGCACGTCCAGCCCCTGCTCCACTGAACGGGTCATGGAGACGGCGCCACTGCTTAGCTGCGCTTCGGTGAAGGAGAAACACTCCCGGAAGCGGCTCGTCTCCACTACCCTGTAGTTGACCCGGCGGTACTTGGTGTCACCGAACTCGTGCCGGGGGGTCATGGTTACCTGGGTGTGAGGCCGCTCCAGGTGCAACTGCCCGACGGTCTGCTGGCCGCGCAACACCTCGGGAGCAGGCTTGGCGAGAGGATCGGTGGGCTCCTCCCAGGTGGCCTCCAGATCCACACGCCCCGCGCTCTTGCCGCTGACTGCGAGTCGGGCGGAGATGGTGGAGAAGGTCTCGCCAATGTGGCGCAGGGACTGCAAACTCTGGTAGGCGGGTTGGCCCAGGGGCTGCTGGGTGGCGTGCAGAAGAGTGAGCGTCACCGGGGGCGTTATCATCCAGTGGCGGCCGTTTTGAGCGAGCTGCCCCACGCTCTGGAGCTTGGCAACCTGCGGCTGAGGGAGAGATACCTTGGCGCTCCACTGGGGCAGGGCCTGCAGATCGTGCATCTCGCGGTGGAGCTTGAGTTTGTCCGGGGCCGGAAGAGCCTTCACCTTGGGCAACGGGGCAACGAAATGCTCGGTGGTCCAGCGCCAGACTTCCATCAACTTGAGGTCCTCGGGCTTGAGGTAGCAGCTCACCTCCAGGGTAGCCGCATCGCCCTTGGCCAGGGGGATGCGCACGGCATTATTCGGGGCATTGTACTCCATGTTGGCACCCGGGGCGGCGGCTTCGTACAGCACCACGCGAAAACCACGAATCGAGGGCCAGTTGCCCGTGAAGGGAACCTTCAGCACCTGCTCCTGGGGCTGGGCGGCGAAGGGCTCGGGTTTCAGTCGCAGGATGACGCCCGCTGCCAGGGGATCCGGGAGATAAGGGATCTCGAAGGTAGCCACGTCGGCGAAGGGGGGCGGGCTCTTTTCCCGGTTAGCGATCAAATTGTAGACCTGCTGGCCACCCCGGACACCGTCGGCAGGGTTGTCGAACATGCCGTGCCACTCCGCGAGCTGCTGGGAGGTGCGCGGGGGGGCCAGGTGACGGTGGCTATCGGAGTTGGCAGGTATTTTGTCCTTCTCCGGGGTGTCATTTTGGCTGCGGATGACCAACCCCCGGACGGATTCCCCTGGTGCTTTCTCCAGGGAGACCCGCGGGATCACCACTGGCGGAGGCACCGGCTCGGCCCGGAAGAAGGTGATGGGTTCGGTGGCCTGGTCCTCACCCGCTTCGTCCAGAGGGAGACTGTTGCCGGCCAGGTCCACGGCGCGGGCGCGCAGGCGGTAGGTGCGCCCAAAACGCAGGCGCGGCAGCGTGCCTGGAGCGGGCGTGAAGCTGGTGTCGAGGCCGAACTTGCCAGTCTCCGGCGGGGCGGAATTGTCGCCCTTTACCGCCTTGCCCGGACGGGGGGCGCACAGACTCCAGCCCTCCCAGCGGAACAGGGCCTCGTGCACGTGGTACTGGCTCGGATTGGTCTCCGGATGCGTCACGAGGGGGCCGATCCAGCCCTCATCGTGAGCGTGCAGGGTGCGGTTGCCCAGGCGGGTGAGCAGATAAACGCCTTGGCGCCTGCAGAGGGAGTACCAGCGCTGGGCGGTCTCATCCCAGACGTCCGGACGGTAGCCGCGGATGAGGTCGTCGGCGTCGAGAGTGACCTCGTCGGGTGCACCACCGGTCTTGGCCAGTTTGAGGTTGTTGGCCATAGTGAGCGCCAGCTTGGCGGCGACCTGCTTGACGCGGTCAATACGCGCCACCCAGAGGCCCGAGGAACGGAGCGCAGGGAGCGCGGCCTCCGGGGGCTTGGCCGCGGCGAGCGTGGGGATCGCACCAAGCTTAGAAAAGGTAGCGGCATGAGGCATGAGGGCGGTGCGACCCGCCAGAGCGACGGGCCGGCCCCCGCCAGGGGTCGGTGTGGCGGGGGCGGGTGTCTGCGGAGTCACCCGCTTCTCTTCCGCAGAGATATTGTTGGCCACGTTAATCAGCTTGAGGGCCGTGCCATCCACGTCGGTCTGGCCCACATCAAAGCGATCCGGGTCATTGAGCTTGAGCTGCCCGGCCTCCAGGTCCGAACCGGCCTCAGGCGTGGCCTGGAAGACGGTGGCGGTCAGCGTGACCCGGGTACGAGGGGTGGAGACCTGGGTCTGCGTGGCCGAGGAGAAGGCCACCACCACTTTGATCTGGTTGGCGCCGGCGAGCGCGGCCTCGAAGGGGACTAACAGGTCAATCACGAGACCCAGGCGCCGCATCAGGTCCGGGAACTGCCCCAACGAGGAGACGATCCTGTGGAAGTCCATGCTGCCGGCGAGCAGCGCCGGGGTCAGCTTGGGCAGGGCGCCGGTGGCCACCGGCGTATGGAAGGCCTGAATCTGGTGAAAGTCAAGCTTCGCTGCAGAGACGTTGGGGAGCACCGGAGACGCCTGGGCAGCCGCCGCGGGCGCCGGGGTCCCGGCTCGGAACTTGCGGGCTGAGCGGTAAGGCGGCGGCGTGAAGGCCCGCACCTGCGGGGCCTGCACTCCGGCCGCGCCAGCCCCCGGCCGTACGATCTGGGCTCGCCCCTGCAGGTTCTGCAACACCGTCGCAGAGGCCTGGGGCGTGATGGCAAGTTCCTTGAGCAAGGGCAAAACCGGGTTGGTCTGGTCGAGCGCCGGCAACTTGTCTGGTGACTCGACGGAGATGGTCTGGTAGGTTTCGCGGATGCGGGCATGCAGGTTGGCCACGGGGAAGGAGACGAAGGTCAGGTTGTTCAGCGGGGGGTCCTCGTAGGACTTCACCCACTGATTGGCCTGGAAGAGGGCCTTCCACAGGTTCGAGGGGGGCGGGTCCCCGGGCGGAGCTACCCGCTGGGCGGGCCGATCTCCCCGACCCACAAAGTGGACGCTGAATTGCAGGTCGCGGAGCTTGGCCGGCCAGTCCTGGAAGTCGGGGAAGCTGGTCAGCTTGAGGCCCGTGGCCTCTGCCTGCGTGGAGGCCGACAGCCGGGGGGAGACAAACACGGAGACGCGCAGATACTTATTCTCCTCCACGGTCGTGAAGCCGTTGGGCAGTGCGGTCCAGATGAGGGTCTGTTTCATCAGGGTTGGCCTCCTCTAAGCAAAGGCCGCGGCGTAGGCGGCCCAATCCTCGGGGGTCATGAGGTCCGTAAACGAGGGCGGCGCCGGCACGGGCGTACTCCACAGGCGTGGCATAGCGATTCCGGAGGGCAGAGCGGCCCCGGGCGCCCCGGTCTCGGCTGCGGCCAGCCGCACGCCATCGTACATGGCCGAGCCACCGCCGGCGAATTGGCGCTCGACGGTCAGGGTGACGCTGACGCTGAAGAACAGGATGCTGATCTCGATGTCCAGACTGCAACGGCCAGTGACCGTGCCGTTGCTCTGGTACTTGAGCCCCATGTAGAACTCGATGGAGATATTGATGATCCCCAGGACGTTGAGGTGACCGCCACAGCGCAAGTAGCCCTCCAGCGTGACCTCCTCGCCGGCCATCTTGAAGTAGATACCCGCCATGATGTAGGCGCCGCCACTGGCGACCCCGATGTCCATGGAGAAGTTGCCACCGAACTCGAAGGAGGCCTCGACAGAGCGTATCCCGTCCAGGGCCAGCTCAATGGCGAAGAAGCCGCCGCCGCCGAAGATGGAGACGGTGAGCAGGAAGGGGCTCTCCCGCTCGCAGAAGGCGAAGCGCAGGGTCATGTCCCCCAGCCAGGGGAGGGTGAGCAAGGCGCCAAAGCTGATGTTCTGGATACTGAAGACGCCGACCCCGATGGTGGGCAGGCCCAGGGTGTATCCGAGCTTGATGCCGCTAGTATCCACATCCAGAACCGGTGGGTCTATCAGCCCATCGAGGGGGATGATCTTAGCCAGGGGATTGATGAAACTCAGGGGACCACCGAAGTTGATATCGCCCAGTTCGCAACTGAAGTCCAGCTTGCGGTCGGTCTGCGAGTGAAAACCGATCTCCTTGAAATTGACTTGCACGAAGTAAGGCCAAGTGCCGGGGACCGGGATGAGGTTGAGGGCCACATTCTTGATGGCGCCGTCCACGGTGGCGGTGACCTTGGGCTGACCGGTGAGGTCCGCCTTCATGACGGCCTTGATCTCCAGGGAGGAGTCGCCCTTGACGTAAAAGATGGGGTTGGCCTTCGGCCAGGATTGCAGCTTGGGACGCCAGGCCAGGGTGGTGGTGATGGACCGGGGCAGATTGGTTGTGGGGTCGAGTTCCCGTTCAGTAATCAGGCCGGGTATCTGGCTGATCATCTTATCGAGGTCGCCCAGGCCCATGGCCTGGATGATATCGGAAAGCTGAACGGTGCCGAGGACCTTGGCATCCAGCTTGAAGAACTTGCTGGGGTCGAAGTTCCCTCCCGCGAGGTTGTCAACATCGCTCACCGGACCGAAGGTGCGGGAGAGGCCACTAATGTCCAGATTGGGCGTGGCCACGCCGCCGGATTTGTCTCCGCTGAAGGAAAGGGGCAGCAGGTTGGCGGGATCGAGCTTGGCGAAGACCGCCATCGGGTTCTGGTTCTTCTCCCAGCCATGCTGCCCATAGCGGTCGTGAATGGTGATGACCACTGACCCCCCCGCATCGGCCACGGTGGCAGCGGCAGGGATGCGCACTCTCGCCTGGAAGATCCGCGGGTAGAAGCGGGCCTGGTTGTTGGCGAAAAAGTCCTGCGGCTGGAGGTTGAGGTTGAGCTCGTCCAGGTCGGCGGAGAAGACCAGAGCGTCAGTCTGCAGCGTGGTATCGCCCGGCTTGTCGCTGTCCGCGAAAGCGATATTCTGCCCCATTAGCTGAGCGGTGCGGCGTTGGAGATTGGGGGCGGTCATGTAGGCATTGCCGACCTGGGTGACGGTAGGCCGGTGATAGGCCATACCGATATCAGGATTCTGTGGCACATTGTCCACGCCGACAAAGGCCAGAGGGACGGTAAACTCGGAGCGCTGGCCATCCCAGTCCTCCCCGACCATGTGCCACTGGAAGTCCACCGCGGCGTTCCCTTGCTGCACCATGGGCCAGAAGGCGGACTGGGCGGAGTACGCCGCGCCGAGCAGCGCGCTCTGCTCCGGCGGGTTCAGGTTGGGCGTGACCAGGCTGGTGATCTGCACCTTGCGGAAGGGCATGTAGCGCCCCTCAAAGGGCTGTCCGAAGGCGGGGTAGGTCTTCTCGGGTTCGCGGATGACAATGAACATCCGCTGCATCAGGTAGGCGATGTTCTGGGTGCCGACCTGGAGGAACTTGCGCTCGGTGACCTTGACCAGGGCCGCCGCATGGCCGAAGGGATACATATAGCCCTTGTAGACCACCTTCACGTACTGGTCGCGGGCCATGGTGGCCTGATGCACCCACTCCTCGACAGTCAGCCCCATCTTGGGGAGCATGGCGGCATACCGCGTATCCATCCACACGCCGAGCGCGCTCAGCATCAGGCGGTTGGCAGCCACCGTCCGCGACTGGGCCTTCTGAATCTTGAAATCACTGGTGAGCGTCACGAGCTCGCTGCGGTCACGCCCGTCCAGCGACATCCGGAAAGGGGTGTTGCTGTGCAGGGGGGGCGTCTCGCTGTAGTCGGGCGACCAGATGGCCCGCAGAGTGCGCAGGTGAGCATAGGAGTCCTCGGCCAGAATGCGAAGGACCTTGTAGGAATCCCCATCCCAGCCGTACTCATAGCGGGTGTCATAGAGGCGTCCCGGCGCACCCTTTACGCCCAGGCGGGTATGCCACAACTCGACGCGGCCCTCGCGGATCACGGGGAAGGCGGCATGCACAAAGGCTGCCAGCTCGCTAGGCGAAAGGATCAGGCGGTAGGGAGCCTCGATGGCGGTCTGGTCGCGACCGGGGGGTTGGATCTTGAGCAGCGCGGCCATGGAGGCGACCAGGTTGGGATTGACCAGCTGCGGGCGGACACTGATTCCCGGCTCCTGCAAGGAGGCTGCGGCAGCGCCGGCCGCGGCCGGCTGAACGGGCTGCGCCTGCGCTGAGGGCTGAGCCCCCGGAGACACCCGGGGCTGGACCTGGGGCGCGAGGACTGGCCCGCCGGGCCTCTGAAGGACCTTCAAGGTGGGCGGGACCGGCGGGGGAAGCGCCACCGGGACCACGGACAGCTCAAACTGCGACCAGTCCAGCAGGAAGGGGAGCGTATACTTGATGCTCTGTACCGAGTCCGGGACGCGGAAGGCCAGGCGGCTGGGGCCGGACAGGCGGGAGCCCAGCGGTGGCTGCTTGGGGGCAGCGGGCGCCGAGGCACCCGCATCAGCGTCCGGCGGAGCGCCGGCGGGGGCACCCGGAGGGCGGGCCGGGACCGGAAAGCCGGCGGCAGTCTCGAACAGCGCTTCCTCGCCGATGTGCTGAGGCGGGAACTCAACCACAATGTAGGTGGGCTCACCCGCCTTGGTACGCTCCAGGCGCGCAGGCTGGTTTCCCGCACCAGCCTTGAAAGTCAGGTTCACGAAGCGGAAAGTCAGCGCCAGCATGTCCTCCGGACGAAGGACCGGCACCACAAGACCGGCCAGGGGTAGCAGTACTGCCGGCGTCTGCGGCTGGAGGATCACCTGGCCAGCCGGGGGTCGCGCCACGGGAGCCTGGACGGGGGGGCGCGTGGGGGCCTGCGCCAGAGTAGGAGGCGCCGCGGAGACAGACTGGGCAGGGAGCTCGGCCTCAGTCAGGAGGGCAACGCGGGTGCCGGGATCCAGGTAGGCGGTGCCCACCACCGCCCCGGCCAGCGGGGCGGTGAAGCTGAGCAGCGTAGGCTCACAGCGGACGTAAGCGAGCTGATTACCTTCCGCCACTACCTCCAGGGGGGCCTCGACGGCGCCACCGCTGAAGGTGAGCGTGCAGTTGACGCAGGAGAGTGAGCGTGGCTGGGGGGCAAAATCAGCGAGCAGCGCCCGTTCATCTCCGGCGGAGTCTACCGCCACCGCGTAGCGAGGATTGCGCAGGGGCAGAGCGAAGGCCTGGCCCTGCGCGTCGCGAGGCCCTCCTGCAGGGCGATAGGCCATTCCCGCCGCGCCGCGAACATCGCGGGCCACGAAGGCGCAGGTTACACGCCCGCCGCTGTTCTCTCCGGCCTCGATCTCCAGAGTGTCAAAGGCGTTCTCGTGGTTCACCAGGCGCCCATGCCCGTTGTCAGCCACTAGCTTCCCGATCTTCCAGGCATGGCCCTCGCGGCTAACGAACACGCTCGTCCGGTCGGCAGGCGGCTGCTCGAACAGGCTGCCGGCGTCAGAAGGGGTCAGGCAGAGCGCCACCGTGGAGCCCACCAAGGTGTCGCGGTCATGGCGGAAGGTGGCCAGGTCGCGCCCGTGCAGGCGCAGCGTCCAGTCGGGCGAGAACTCGAGGTCTACAAGACCGTCAAACCGCAACTCCGCGGTGGAGGCAGGGGCCAGAGCCACGGTGCTGAGACGGCCATGGAAGCGCGCAGGCTCGGCCCCCACCAGCCAGGACTCCAGGGGCAGGTCCGTCGCCGTGCCAATCAGCTGCAGACGCAAGCGCATCCGCCAGCCGGTCAGGCCGCGGCGCAGCTCGCACTCGAAATCCGCCGACAGGCGGGTGCCGGGATAGCGTGCTCCGGAGAGGACGATCCGGGCAGATTTCTCATCCTGCTCCACCTGGAGCCGGGGCGAGCCGGCGAAGCGCCGCGTCTCCACCACCCACCTCTCCCGTCCAGCCAGCTTGAGGGCTACCCGACCAGGACGAGAGACCAGCTCCACGGCCCCCAGGAGCGCGGGGCTCAATCCCCGGGTGGCCGGGGGCAAGGCCAAGGCCGCCACGCCCGCCAGGCCCAGCAACTCACGGCGGGAGATGGTCAGGGCGCCTTCACTGGCGACAAGCTGGGATAAGGTGGGTGAGGAACGGGGGGAAGTGGAGGAAGCCGGGGTGCGCAATGCAGCAAGGTTCAGACGAGCACGTGGCATAGCGTAGCCTCCCGTCGGGATCCGCCTGGCACTGCCGATGATCATTCTTTCGGTATCTGCAGATTACTTTCCTGCAAGTGACGCTTCTCACACGAAAAAATGTCATTCCCGGACAGCGACCCAGAGCCCCTCACTCGGAAGCGACTTCCTCTCTCACGCTGTCTGCGCTATAATCAGGCGGCTGGGCCAGCCCGCCCGAGACAGGAGACGATCTTGGCTGCTCAACCCGACCCCACGATGCCGGCCGTGCGCCGGGCCCGCGCCGTACTGTATGAGCGCTGGCAGCCGCGCGGCAAGAGCCCACTCTTTACCCGTGCTCCGGGACGCCTGAATCTCATCGGCGAGCACACCGACTACAACCGCGGCTACGTGATGCCCGTGGCGGTGGATCGTGCCGTGTACGTGGCCGCCGTGCCCCGGGAGGACCGGCTGGTGCGGGTCTGGTCTGATCAACTGGACGCCGAAGCGCAGTTCTCCCTCGACCATCTCAAGGACCGGCACCATGACTGGGCCCGGTACCTGCAGGGGGTGGCCTGGGCCCTGGACGAGTTGAAGATGCCCCTGGTAGGGATGGAGGCGGCGATCTACTCCGACGTCCCACGCGGAGCAGGGCTGTCCTCCTCCGCGGCGCTGGAGGTGTCCTGGGCCCTGGCAATGCTGCAGCTCTGCGGGCGCAGTCTGCCCCCCAAGCAACTGGCGCTCACCTGCCAGCGTGCCGAGAACGACTACGTGGGAATGCGCTGCGGCATTCTGGATCAGTTCGCCTCGGTTTTCGGCCAACGCAACACCGCCCTGCTGATTGACTGCGATACCCAGGAGATCCAGCCTGTGCCTCTGGGGGGGAAGGACTTCTCCATGGTGGTCTGCGACACCAACAAGCCACGGCAACTGGTGGACTCGGAGTACAACCAGCGGCGAGCCAGTTGCGAGGAGGCAGCCCGGATCCTGGGCCTACCATCACTGCGCCCGGCGACCCCGGAGATGGTGATGGCGGCCCGTGAGGCACTTGGAGAGGAGCGTTTTCGCCGCGCCTGGCACGTGGTGACCGAGAATGCCCGGGTGCTGGACATGGCCGAGGCGCTGCAGCGGGGCGATCTGGAGACGGTGGGGCAACTGGTCTCCGCCTCGCACAAGAGCCTGCGGGACTACTATGAGGTGAGCTGCCCGGAGCTGGAGGCGATGTGGGCGGCGACACAGCGGGCGGGCTGCTACGGCTCGCGGCTGGTGGGGGCGGGCTTCGGCGGCGCGGTGCTGGCACTGGTCTCCCCGGAGGAGGTCGGCCCCTTCAGCCGACGCGTGGCAGAGGAATACCAGCAGGAAACCCGCTATCAACCCAACATATTTGCGGTGCAGATTGCTGACGGAGCGGAAGTGCTGGAAAGATGAGCTGTGTCTTCCGCCTTCGACCGTCTGAGAGCATCTCGAAACTGGCGACTCGACTGTGGTGAGTCGCAACGCGCGCAGGAGGTAGCAGAAGTGACGCGACAAGAAGAAGTGCAAGCCAAACTGGAGAGGCTACGCGCCTGGATGAGCCAGGAGGGTTACGGCACGGTGATCCTGAGTACTCAGGCCAACTTCGCCTGGATCACCGCCGGGGGGGACAACCACGTCCTGTTGACCACCGAGGCCGGGGTGGGCCGCGTGGTCCTTACCACCGCTGGCCAGTACGTGCTGACCAGTAACATCGAGGCTCCACGCCTGGCGGATGAGGAACTGGAGAGCTTGCCCTTCGAGATTCTTGACGCCGGCTGGCATGTCCAGGACGACGCAGCCGCCCTGGAAAAGGTGGCGCAAGGGCAGTGGGCCAGCGACACAGAATGGCCGCCGGACGCCGCCAATCGAGGAGATGATATCGCGCATCTGCAGTATGCCCTCTTCCCTGGCGAGATCGAGCGTTACCGCCAGGCCGGCGCACTCTGCTCACGGGCGATGAGTGAAGTTGGAAAGAGCGTGCAGCCCGGCATGACCGAGCATGAGATCAGCGCGCTGATGATGCAGAAGGTGCGCAGTCAGGGGATTGACCCCATCGTGGTGCTGGTGGCCACAGACGAGCGGACGCTCAAGTTCCGTCATCCCATCCCAACCGCCAAGCCGCTGGAGAACCATGCCATGCTGGTCCTGTGCGGCCGCTACACGGGGCTGATCGTCTCGCTGACGCGCATGGTGCATTTCGGAGAATTGTCGCAGGAGCTGGTAGACAAACACCGGGCGGTGTGCACCGTGGACGCCTGTCTCAACCTGGAGACACGGCCGGGAGCGGCGGTGCGGGACATCTTCCGGCAAGCCGTGGAGACCTATGCCGCCACCGGCTTTTCCGACGAGTGGACACTGCATCACCAGGGCGGCGGAACCGGCTACGGCTCGCGGACCTTCAAGGGCAGCCCGACCTGCGAGGAGGTGGTGCTGGAGAACCAGGCCTATGCCTGGAACCCCTCCATCACCGGGACCAAGTCCGAGGACACCATCCTGGCCACCACCAGGGGCCCGGAGTTCCTCTCTACACCCGTAGATTGGCCCCGGGTTGAGGTGGAATGGAAGGGTCAGAAACTCCAGCGCGCCGATATTCTGATCCGGTAGGGCACAGATTTTGATGGCCATCCGGCAGCAGGGGTTGGCAAGTTCGCGCCGAGGCTACCGGCGCGCCATCCGGGCGGGTACGTGTCGCGTCTACGGAGGTAGCGATCATGGCTGACCAGTGGGACGAGGGCCAAGCGTACGTCCATAGCCTACGGGCCCAGGGCTACTCAGAGAGCGACATCCGGACGGCCATGCGGCAGGCCGGTTGGGAGGACATGCAAATCCAGGCGCTGCTGGCCGCGCAGCCGCTGCCAATCCTGCAGCCCCCGGCCGCAGTGCCACCCGCCGGCATGGAACCGGCGATGAACATCATCCCGCCGGAGGGGGCCCGCACTGCGTCTGACCGGCGGGGGTCGGGCTCCCGGGGGCTGGTGGTTGCCGCGGCAATCGTGGGCGTGATCCTGCTAACCGTGCTCATAGGGTCAATCGTGCTCACAGCCCTCTATTTGCGCAATCTGAGTTCCCTTAGCGGCACTTCGCCCTCCAGCGAGGCGGAGGTCTCGGTCCCAGAAACCCCTCCCACGACTCTGGGCGCGGTCCCGGAAGGCGCGGGAGCTGAGACCGCACTGGCGACGGCGAAAGCAATTGCCGGAGAGGGACCAGGGGACTGCGTGGTCGTCTCGCATCGCGGTGATTGGCGCCAGGTGATCGTGTGGTGCCGCCCCGCAGAGGAGGAGAGCCCCAACTACCTCTATGAAGCCGGGCTAGAGTGGAACGAGGCGAAGGCGACCTATGGGCGAGCCTACCTGCTGTTCCTGCGCGACCCACCTGAGCCAAAGGGAGAGCCGGAACTCACCGACGCCTGGGAGGAGGGCCCCTGCCAGGCCGAGGCGCTGAGGAAGGTCTTCGAGGACCTGGCGGGTGACTACGTCGCTAGGGTCACCTCGCGCAGTTCCGACTGGCGGCAAGCGGAGATCTGGATAGGGCCCATGGCGAGTGAGTACGGGGAGGCGGTGACTGTGGAGTGGCAGGAGGGGGAGTACCAGGTCACGGCGACCAAGCACCTTCTGGGCGATGAGGCGCCGCCCGAACACACGGAGATCGTGGATTGAGGGGAACAGAGTCCGGGTGCGGAATTCCGTCCTTCTCTCAGGGGCGGACCCGCCACCCGGGAGGCACCGGAGAGGCAGAACTCTCTCGCAGGCCGGACCAGTAGCAGATTCCGGCCTAGGCGAGTATAATATGACCCATCTTCGGCAAGCGCCCTCTCGTAGGAGTCACAGCAATTGAGATTACAGAAACTGCAGTTGCGGGGTTTTAAGACCTTTGCCGATCGGACCGAGCTTGAGTTCCAGCCGGGCGTCACTGCTATCGTCGGCCCTAACGGCACGGGCAAGAGCAACCTTACCGACGCCATGCTCTGGGTGCTGGGCGAGCAGTCAGCGCGCGCCGTGCGCTCGCAGAAGTGGGAGGACGTGATTTTCGCCGGCTCGGACCAGCGCGCCTCCCTGGGTATGGCGGAGGTCTCCCTCAGCATAGATAACTCCGACGGTGCGCTTCCCATTGACTACTCCGAGGTGACTATCGCTCGCAGGCTGTTCCGCTCCGGTCAAAGCGAATACCTGTTGAACGGCACCGCCGTTCGCCTGCGGGACATCCAGGACTTGCTGGTGGATACCGGCCTCACCCCCGATGGGTACTCGGTGATCGGCCAGGGGGAGATTGACGCGGTGCTGAGCGCCCGCCCGGAGGACCGGCGCGAGCTTGTCGAACAGGTGGCGGGGGTGCGGAAGTACCAGATCCGACGGGCGGAGGCCGAGCGGCGCCTCGACAAGACGCAGGCCAACCTCAGCCGTGTCAAGGACATCATCTACGAACTGAGCCGGCAGCGGGAACCACTGGAGCAGCAGGCGGTGGTGGCGCGACAGTACCGCGACCTGGCTGAGCAACTCCAGCAGCGGGAGCTTTCCCTGATCGCTCTCGACTGGGACCGCCGACAGGAGAAACGCGGGCAGGCCCTCAACGAAATAGAGAACCTCAAGCTCACGGTAGAGACCAACCGCTCACGCTTGCGGGAGATTGAGCTGGAACGCGAGCGCCTGGAGGAGGAGCGTGAGACCCTGGCTCAGGACCTGGAGCGGACGCGGGAGCGGCTCTCCGAGACCGAGCGTCAGCAGGAGCGCAGCCGCCAGGCCCTGGTCCTGGCCCGGCAACAGGAGGAAGCCTTGCTGGAGCGTCGGGAGCGCCTGCGGCCGGCATTGGCAGAGCTGCGGGAACGCGCCCGGACCCTGCGGGAGCAACTGGCGGAGCTCAACGGCCGAGCGGCCTCCCTGCAGGCCGACCTGGAGCGCCAGGACCCGGAGGCGCTGGCTGCCCAAGAGGCAGTGAAGCAGGAGGAACAGCGTCAACTGGAATTCCAGCGGCAGGCCACGCAGGCCGCGAGCCGAATCGCAGAACTGGAACGAGAACTGGCCCTGGCCCAACGCGAGGCCGAGGGCATAACCGGGTTACAGGCGGACCTGGAGGACCGTATCGAGCACCTGACCGGGCAGCAGAACCGCCTGGAGACGCGCCGTGAGGAACTACAGCAGCAGATTGACGCCCTCCGCGAACAGGCCAGGACGGCGCAGCAGCGCAGCGCAGAGAGCCGCGCACTCTGGCAGGAGGTACAACAGCAACAGGCCACTGAACGCCAGCGCCTGCGCGAGCATCGCAGTAAGAGAACTCTGCTCACCTCTCACCTGGCGGCGCAAGAATCGCGCCAGGCTATGCTGCGAGAGCTGGCGGAGACCCGGGAGGGCTACGGAGAAGGCCCCCGGCTGGTGATGAAGGCCGCGAAAGAGGGCAAATTGAGCGGCATCCTGGGGCTGGTCGGCGACCTGCTGGACGTCCCCAGGCGCCTGGAGGCGGCAGTGGAGGCCGGAATGGGCGCGCGCCTGCAGTGGATTCTGACCCAAGACTCCGAGACAGCCGCCGCTGTGGTGCAATTCTTGGCTTCCCAGCAGGTGGGACGTGTGACCGTCCTCCCCGTAGACCGTGCGGTGTCCAGTGTGCGCGGGACGGACCTGCAGGCCCTGGGGCGCGCGCCGGGCCTGGAGGGCTCGCTGCGGGAGCTGCTGCGCTACCCCAAGCGGATGGCCCATGTCTTTGAACTGCTGCTGGAAGACGTGCTGGTGGTCCAGGACCTGGAGGCGGCCCGGGCCCTGCGCAGCCGGCTGCGCAGCCCGGCACGGCTGGTCACCCTGCGCGGGGAGCTGCTCGGGCACCTGGGAGAACTGACCGTCGGTGCGGGCGACAGTGGCGTGCGCGCGGGTTTTGCCCGCAAGCGCGAGCTGGCCGAGCTCACGGTCACGCTGGAGGGCCTGCGCCAGAGTCTGGCCGCCATGTGGGAGGCAGAGGAGGCGCTGGAGGCCCGGCAGGGGGAGACCGCCCTGCGCGCCACTGAGTTGGAGGCACAGGCTAACGCTGCCGAAAGGGAGGCGGAAGGGCGGGAGATTGAGATACGCCAGATCGCGGATGGGCTGCGCGCCGCCCTTACCGCGACCGAGGAGACCAGCCAGGAGATTGACGTGCTCCGCGAGCGCCGTCAGGCAGCCGCCGAGCAGGCCGCCCAGGCGGAGCTTTCTGCGCAGCGCTTGACGCACGCCCTGGAGGGCACCGCCGCTGAACAGAAGGAACTGGAGGGCCACCGGCTGCGACCCGAAGGCCTGGCAGAGTTGCGGGCGAAGGCCAACCAGGCCCAGGTGGAGCTAGCCGAAATTCGCGAGCAGTTGCGCTCAGTCAAGTCGCTCCAGCAACAGGCCCAGGGCGAGCTGGCCCGTCTGGCCGAGGATGAGCAGCGCCGCGAAACCGAGTTGGGGGAGATTGAGAACCGGTTGCAGGATCTGCCGGGATTGGAGACAGCCAGCGATCAGGATCAGGCGCGCCTGGCCGCGGAGATCGAGACGCTCAAGACACAGGCGGCGGAGCGCAGCCGCCAGGCCGCCGAGATGCGCGAGCTGGCTGCAGACCTGGAACGCTCGCGGAAGGAAATGGAGACCCTGGGCGAACAGCACCGCGAGGAACTATACCGGGCGGAAGTGGCTCTCACCCGCGCGGAGGCGGCGCTGGAGAGCCTGGAGACACAGTTGCGCGAAGTCCACTCCATGAGCCTGGAGGAAGCACGCGCGGCGTGCCCCGAGGAGTTTAACGAGGCCCAGGCCCGGCGAGAGGCCAATGCGCTGCGCGCGCAGATTCGCGCGCTGGGACCGGTGAATCTCAGCTCCATTGACGAGGTAGAGCGACTGGCGGCGCGCGAACAGTACCTCTCCAGCCAGGCCGCGGACCTTGACCAGGCCCGCACCGACCTGCTGGAAGTCATCGCCGAGGTGGACGCGGCGGCGACCTCGGCCTTCCTGGAGGCCTTCGGGGAGGTGGGGGCGGCCTTCCAGGAGTTGTTTGAGCATTTCTTCCCCAGCGGTGAGACCGAGTTGGTCCTGACCAATCCTGACACGCCACTGCTCTCAGGCGTGGAGGTCATGGTGCGCCTGCCCGGTAAGCGGCGGCAGAACCTGCTGCTGCTCTCAGGAGGCGAGCGGGCCATGACCGCAATTGCCCTGGTCTTCGCCATGCTCAAGGTGCGCCCCACGCCCTTCTGCGTCATGGACGAGATCGATGCGGCGATTGACGCGACCAATACGGAGAAGCTGGTGGAGATCATTGAGACCTTCGCCGAACATACCCAGTTCATCGTTATCACCCACAACCCGCGCACCATGGAAGCCGCTGGCGTGCTCTACGGGGTGACCATGCGCCAGGGCGGAGTCTCCAGACTGATCTCGGTCACCCTGGAGCAGGCCAAGCGCGAGGCCAAGGAACATGCGAAGAGCAGCAAAGGCGGCGGGGCCAGCAGCCGCGTGCTGCCGGTGACCATGTAGGGGAAGCAGGTTCACGATATCCCCAGGAGAGCCATCCACCATGCTCGTTGACGTTCACGGCCATATCGGGCGGGTGCTCACCGACCGGCGGGAGTTCGTGGAGGTTACCAACCTGATTGCCAAGATGGACGCCTGGGGTATCGACCGCACCTGCGTACTGCCGTTGAGTGAGAGTCCCGAGGGCGGGTATCTGGAGTGTGACACCGAGGACGTGATCGCGGCCTGCGCACGCTATCCAGACCGTCTCACGCCCTTCTGCCTGATTGATCCGCGCTTCCGCAACCATCCGCAGATTGACTTCTCGGACCTGCTGGAGGAGTATAAGGCGCGCGGCTGCAAGGCCCTGGGGGAACTGCTCCCCAAACTGGACTTCGATGACCCGCGGGCTCTGAACCTGTACCGGCAGGCGGGGCAGTACGGGCTTCCGGTGCTGTTTGACATGATGGATAGCGAGACCGGCTACGGCCTGCGCGATGGTCACGGCCTGCCCCGGCTGGAACATGCCTTGCAGACCTGCCCGGAGACCGTCTTCATCGGGCACGGCCCGACCTTCTGGGCGGAGATCTCCGCAGAGGTTCCACCCGGGGAGCGTACCGGATACCCGCAGGGAGCGATCGTCCCGGGCGGCGCGGTCCCGCGCCTGCTCCGACGCTACGACAACCTGTGGGCAGATATCTCCGCCGGCAGCGGATACAACGCGCTCACCCGTGACCCGGCATTCGGCCTGGAGTTCCTGGAGGAGTTCCAGGACCAGCTGATGTTCGGGACTGACTCCTGCGCGCGCAGTGACGTGAACCGGATACCTCCGAACGTAGCGTTGTGGCGAGACCTGACGGAGAACCGTAAGCTGCCGGAGGCGGCGCTGGAGAAGATTGCCTGGCAGAATGCAGAGCGGTTACTGCAGTCATAGGACCAGTGAAGATAGCCATTGGAGAGGCCACCATGCCGCAAGAGACTGTTCGCTCCCGTGTGCGCAAAGTATTGGCCGGCGAGACACCGACAGACCGGCTGCCCGTGATGGAATGGGCGGGCTGGTGGCAGCTGACCATCGAAAACTGGCGGGCGCAGGGACTGCCGCCCGAGCTGGAAGGCCACGGCGTAAAGCGTTTCTTCGGCCTGGATGTGGATTACCAGCTCTGGTTTGAGCAGCTCGCCCCTGAATGCCCCTTCCCCAACCCGGAGCATGGGCGGGGGTGGTTCTCGGTAGCCGGTGACTACGAGGCGCTGTTACCCTATCTGTATCCCGACCCCGTCCCGTTCGACCGCACGTTGTGGGAGGCACGCGCAAGCGAGCAGGCACAGGGCGAGGCTATCCTCTGGGTGACTTTCAGCGGCTTCTTCTGGTGGCCACGCGTGCTGATGGGCATTGAGCCGCACCTGTATGCCTTCTACGACCAGCCCGAGCTGATGCACCGCATTAACCAGGACCAGGTGGCATATACTCTGCGGTGCTTTGACGCCTGTTGCGAGTTTTGCACCCCGGACTATGTCACCTTCGCTGAGGATATGTCATACAACCACGGCCCGATGCTCTCCAAGGCCTTGTTTGAGGAGTTCATCGCACCGTACTACCGGCAGGTCATCCCGGCCTTCCAGGCCCGGGGCATTCCGACGATCATCGACAGCGACGGAGACGTGGAGCCGCTGGTCCCCTGGTTCCTCGAGTGTGGCCTGGAGGGCATTCTGCCACTGGAGCGCATGGCCGGCGTGGACGTCAATCGCCTGCGAGGCAACCACCCGACCTGGAAGATGGTCGGGGGGTTCGATAAGACCGTCATGCACCAGGGGGAGGATGCTCTGCGCGCCGAGTTCGAGCGTCTCCTGCCCGCCATGCGGAGCGGATACTACATTCCTTCCGTGGATCACCAAACGCCACCGGCGGTCTCGCTCGAGGATTACCGACTCTATGTGCGCCTGCTGCAGGAATATGCAGAGAAAGCCTGCCATCCAGAGGAAGATACGGTGTGATCACCCATTCCCGGCCTTTGGCTTGGAGTTCCAGGAGGAGTTCCAGGACCAGCTAATGTTCGGGACCGACTCCTGCGCGCGTAGTGACGTGAACCGGGCACCTCCGAACGTAGCGTTGTGGCGAAACCTGACGGAGAACCGTATGCTGCCGGAGACGGCGCTGGAGAAGATTGGCCACAGCAGCGCGGAGAGGTTGCTGAATTTGCAGGGCGGGGGCTTTTACCCCGCCGTCTGAATCTGGACACCGCATGTCCCAACCACCCCCCAACCCGGCCAGCGATCTCCCCAACCGCAAGCATCTGCGGCGCCTGCCTGTTGCCTTCATGGCCCCGCCCATCTACTTGGTCACAGTCTGTGTTCTAGAGCGACGGAAGGTGCTCGCCGAGCAGCAGATGGCAGAGATGGTGATCTCCCTGCTAAAGGAAACGTCAGAGCGTCACGGATGGTTAGTGGGCAGGTATGTCGTTATGCCCGACCACGTCCACCTCTTCTGCTCGCCAGTCACCGGCTTGAGCAGCCTGGGCACGTTCGTCGGCGGCTTCAAGGAGAGTTCCACGCGAGCAGCCTGGACCTTGGGCTGGGAGGGACGGCTCTGGCAGCACGAGTTCCACGATCACCTGCTGCGCTCTGCGGAGAGCTATGGTCAGAAGTGGCACTACGTGCTGCTCAATCCGGTCCGACGCGGCTTGTGCAGCCAGCCAGAGGAGTGGCCTTATCAGGGTCAGATCGAGGCCTTCTGAGAGAACACACGGCGGGGTACAAGCCCCCGCCCTACAGAACAGGCACGGGGTACAAGGCCCTGCAGAACGGATGGCAGGGCATGGGCCTCTGCCCTACAGAACAGACGGCGGGGTACAAGCCCCCGCNNGGTACAAGCCCCCGCCCTACAGAACGGACGGATGAACCATGCTCAAAGGCCTATTCAAACGCGTGGCGGCGGTGTTTACCGGCCGTGCGGTCATTGACGAAGACCTGCTGGAGGACCTGGAGGCCGCGCTCATTCAGGCGGATGTTTCAGCCACGCTGGCCGTGAAGCTCGTGGAGGAGCTCCGCGAGCAGGCCGAGCGGGGGAAGCTTACCACCCCCGACCAGCTTCGCCAGGCGCTGCAGGAGCAGGTGGCAGCGCTGCTCCAACCCTACGAGGCGCCTCTGAACAAGGGCAAGGAGAGGCCGACGGTCTTCCTGATTCTGGGTGTCAACGGCACGGGCAAGACCACCACTATCGGGAAGTTAGCCTACCGCTACCAGCGCCTGGGACAGAAGGTGATGCTGGTGGCCGCCGATACCTTCCGCGCGGCAGCGGCAGAGCAGCTCAAGATCTGGGCTGAGCGGGCGGGCTGCGATATCGTGGCCCAGCAAAGCGGCGCGGACCCGGCTGCGGTGGCCTACGACGGGGTCAAGGCGGCCCAGGCGCGAGGGCATAATCTGGTCATTGTGGACACCGCGGGGCGCCTGCACACCAAGGTCAACCTGATGGAGGAGCTGAAGAAGATCGGGCGAGTCATCGAGCGCGAGCTGGGCCGCCTGGCGGACGAGCGGCTGCTGGTGCTGGACGCGACCATTGGGCAAAACGCGCTCTTCCAGGCCCGCCAGTTTCATGAGGGGATGGACCTCACGGGGTTGGCCGTGGCCAAGCTGGACGGTTCAGCGAAGGCGGGGATCGTGCTGACTATCACCCAGGAACTGAAGCTGCCGATAAAGCTTATCGGCACCGGGGAAAAGCCGGAGGACCTGGAGCCCTTCAGCGCAGCGCGCTTCGCCGAGCAGATGTTCGCGGAGTGAGGCGGGAGCCAGGGGGCGTGGCCCCCACCCTGTGGCCGGAGACGAGCGAGACGCTCATTCTACCGGAGCTTCGCCACCGCGTCGGAGATGGCTGCGCAGAGGTACTCGTTGTCCTCGTCAGACATCAAGGGATGCGTCGGCGGGCAGAAGAGCCGGGCCGCAATCTCCTCCGAGCGCGGAGTGCTCTGCCCGGGCGTCATCCGCCGCACATAGGCGTCGGCCTGGTACACCGGCGGGTTGGCCACCACCGTATCCACGCCGTACTCCTCCCGCAGTAGCGCCATGAGCTGGTCGCGCTTCTCCCCCGCCCACTCCCGCGGGACCAGCAGGTTGTACAGGTAGTAGACCGGTGCGCAGTCTGCCGGCTCATAAGGCAGCGTTAACTCGGGTACATCGGATAGCATCTCGCTCCGCTTGCCGGCCAGAGCGACGCGCGGGGCAATCATCTCGTCCAGGCGTCGAAGCTGGACCAACCCCACCGCCGCCTGGACCTTGGTGAGCTTGTAGTTGGAGCCCCAGCCGGCATCGCCGGTGCCGCGCTTCCCGCGGGCAATCTCCAGGTCCTCGGACTCCACGATTCCCCACTGGCGCAAACCACGCAGACGAGCCATCAGCTCGGCGTCGTCGGTGGTGATCATGCCCCCCTCGCCGAGGGTGGTCATCATCTTCATGGTGTGGAGGCTGAAGACAGTCATCCAGGCTCCGGTGCCGATCTTGCGGCCCTGGTAGCTTCCCCCGAGAGCGCGAGCGGCGTCGCCGAGGACCTTCGGCGGGCCATACTTCGGATGAGGATGCCGCTCGGCGATCTCCAGATAATCGGCAATCGGTGCCGATAAGCCGTTCATATGCGTAACCAGAATGGCCCGGGTATGGGGCGTCAGCTTGGCCTCGACATCCGCCGGGTCGGCGTTGAGGGTCTCGTCCGACTCACACAACACCAGCTTTCCACCGCAGCCGAGGACCGCATAGGGGGCAGCGCGGAAGTTGAGCGCGGGGACGACAACCTCGTCCCCCGGCTCCAGATCCAGGGCGCGGACCGCCACGTCCAGACCGGTACCCGCCGAGGTCACCGACAAGGCGTAGCGGGTGCCTATGTAGGCGGCGAACTTCTGCTCGAACTCCACGATCTCATCGCAGAAGAAGCCAAACCCCACCGCGGGATCGAACGAGGCGCGGATAGCCTCGTTGGCCGCCTCAATCTCTTCCTCAGTGTACCAGCCACCCAGCATCGGTTCGGCCGGCCACTCGCGGCTCAGCCCTCCACGAGCAAGAACCTCCCGACAGCGTTCTGAATCCATGAGACTCCCTCCTGCCGCAGTGCATGTGTACCTAAAGCCAGGGCAATCCTGCGCAACCGTGAGAGTGACTCCCGCCCTCTGAGGAGAGGGCTGGGGAGCAGTTCCGCCTCCACGGCGAGCGGACCTTCTCGAGTTGAGGTCGTAGGCTACTTCCAGTCGTCGGTCCGGAAAGGTGGGGCAGCCAAGCCCTCCTGATTGTAGAGATTGGCGCCAATCGGGTGGGCGCTCCAGGCATAGCGGACCGCCACCGGATTGGGCACCTGGTCGGACCAGACGAGTACCGTATTTCCGTCAATCTGCGCCTCCGCGGGCACCAGGGAAGGCGCATAGGGCGCGCCAGCGATCTGGAACTCCTTGAGCTTATCGCCTCGGCACTGGAGGCCCTGGTCCGCGTTGCGGAAGAAGAGACGAATCTTGTTGCCCTCCACCGCAAAGTGATCGTAGGTCGGCCCCTGGTAGGGGATCTGCTCGTCATAAGCCAGGGCACGAGCACAGAGCGCCAGCCGCCGCCCGACCTCCTCCTTGTTCTGCGGGTGCAGATCGCCGTCGCTGATGTCAATCGAGGTGGCCATGCCGACCCTGGGCAGGGCCAGCGCGGCAGTCTGCGAGTCGCGCAGCACCGCCCAGCCGATGTTGCCGGGCGAGACAACCTGCAGTTGAACGAACATGAAAGGTAGCTCCGGCTGGCCCCACTGCTGGCGCCAGTCCTGGATCAGCGCGGTAAGGAAGTGGCCATATTCGCGCGTCTGGCCAAGGTTCGATTCGCCCTGATACCACAGCGCACCGCGGATCGGGAAGTTCGTCCAGGGGGCGATCATGGCGTTGTGCAGCAGGCACGGGCCGGGGTAGCCACCCCCGAACACGGGCGGGGCCTTGGGGTACGGCGGCAAGAGGCCCTGGGCCGTGATCTGCTCGGCTACCGCGGACTTCCACTCCTCCAGTTGAAGCCAATAGGCGGCGAGGGTCTCAGGAAGCTTGCTGCGGGCCTCGAGGAAGTTCTGGCCCCAGGGGGCGATAACCGGGTCGCCGGCGAAGGCCTCGGGCCGCATCCAGGCCTGGATGGTGGTTCCGGACCAGGAGGCGTTGATGATGCCGATGGGGACCTGGCGCTGGGCCTGCAGCTCCCGGGCGAAGAAGAAGCCCACGGCGGAGAAGCTGTGGGCTGCCGGACCCGTGCAGACGGTCCAGGAGCCGCTACATTCGACGCGCGGCCAGTGGCTCCAGACCTGCTTGACGTTGAAGGCCCGTATATTGGGCAAGTCCGGCGCGGGGATCTTGCCAGTGGAGTCCTTGGCGCGGCCCAGTTGCCATTCCATGTTGGACTGGCCGGAGCACAGCCAGACCTCCCCGAGGAGGACATCGGCAAGCGTTATCCCCTGACCGTCGGCGCCGGTGACCGTGAGTGAAAGAGGCTGACCGTCAGCCTCCATGGCGGGCAACTCGACCTGCCAGCGGCCGTCAGCCGCGGCCTGCGTGCTGGCCTGACTGCCGGCGAGGGCGACGGTGACCTGCTCACCGGGCGCTGCCGTGCCCCAGAGGCGGATCGGCATCTGCTGCTGAAGCACCATGTGGTCCGTGAAGATAGGGTTGAGGCTGACAGCGGCCTCGCCCAGCGAGGCGCTGGCCATCAGGGCGAAGAGAGGGGCCAGAGTCAAGACACGGCGCATAGAGCACACTCCTTTGGGGGGCTACCTCGCAGGCCTGATCAGGAAGTCTCGCGGCGCAAAAAGGGCGGCCTGCTCGCCCGGGCGCAGGGTGAGGCGATGCCAGCCAGGGGCAGCGGTTGTCACGAACAAGTGCGCGCTGGCAGAATCGGGCTGTGCCAAGGCGGCGGGCTGGCCATCGAAGTCGGCCAGCACGCCCGGGGGCAGCGGCCCTGAAAGCGCGCGCGGATAGATCTGCCACTCGCCAGCCGGGAGATAGAGCGGCCAGACAGCGCTATCGCCGGGGCTGAGCAGGACCTGCTCACGCCGCTGTGCCCCCTCGACCGGCTTCTGGGTGAGACGGCTGGCGACCAGATTCAGCGCCCCGGCGTGGAGCACCAATGCACCTTCGGGACCGGCCAGACACGAGGTGACTGCTTCCTGATAGGCCAGGAGATAGTCGGAGGGATTGGTGCCGTCGGAGGCTTGCAGAGTCACCGCTAGCAGAGCATCGCCGTGGGCAGCCTGGACCCAGAGCATGAAGCCGAGGAAATGGGAGAGCGCGGCCTCGTTGCCCTGGGTCAGAAGCGGAGACGCGGCACCGGCCTGGGTCCAGGTGTCGAGCAAGGGGCGACAGCGCTGGGCCAGGTAACCGGCGAGAGGCACGGCTTGCCCACCCCAGAAGGTGCGGAGATGCTCCTGCGCGGCGGACGCGGGCCAGGGAGCTCCTGCGGCCAGGCCGGCTTCCTGCGCGAGCCACTGCAGGCCCAGGCGCTCGCCCAGGTGGCCATTACCCCAGGGCTCCGGCTCCGTGAAGCGCCCGACCTTGGGCAGCAGGACATGGCCCATTTCATGCGCCGCTTCCCGTAGCCACTCCAGGGGCGTACGGAGCTCGGGGAGATTGTAGAAGTACAGGTTCTGGTCATAGGTCTCGGCGCCGGTGGGACCCGCCTCGCAGAGGTAGGCCGAGGTGTGCCCCCGGGGAGACTCAAGGGCAAGATGCAGGTCGTATTGGGCATAGAGACGCGTGAGCCAGCGGGTGAGCAGACGGGCGAGGGGCGCATAGTCGCGGCCCTCTAGCGCGAGGGTGGGAGAGGGATAATAGAGGGCCACGCGCAGGGCCAGAGTCTCCTGGCCGGAGGGGGCCACAAAGCCATAGCAGACGCGATTGCAGCGCAACTTGTGACCGGAGTCCGTGCCGGCAATGGGTAGCGGGAGCTCTAGCAGCGCGCCACCTGCGCGCATCGTCTCAGGATAGAGCAGGCCGGTGGTGTAGGCGATCGTCTCTCGCAGCGGCCCGGTGCTGTGAGGACTGCCAAGGGCCAGGACCTCTTCTGCCGCCATCTCCACGGGCAGCCGCGAAAGGTGGTTGAGGGGCAGCGTCCGGGGGAACTGCTTGCCGTAGACCAGGCCGCGAAGACGGCTGGAGTCGTAAGACAGATCCGGGTTCAGTGAAAGCGCTTGAAGGTAAGCGGCTACGGCGGCCTCGACGTGGCCTTGCAGCTCCTCCAGGTAGCCGAGATTGGTGTAGACCTCAGGGGCCTGGGGGTCGGCCTGGCGGGCCCGGGTGAGGAGGCCCCGAGCTTGCTCGTGGGCGCCGCCCTCAATGGCGACGCGCGCCTGGTTCACCAGGGCGAGAGCCTGGTCGCGCGAGGCGCAGGCGGGCCCGCAGGTGAAGAGCAACAGTGCCAGCCCCAGGCTGCCCTGTCTTGCGCCCCACCAAGAGCAGGCAAGACTTCCGCCGGAGCGCCTGCCTGTTACTCGCGGGTGGCTTTCAGCCCTCATTCGTGGCATATTGTTCGATCCCGGATCTGATCTAGGAGGTCGCGGTGGGTCACGTCTACCATCCCGTACACGACGTAAATCCGGTTGGAGGGCGCACAGTGCCAGACGTAGCCCACAAGCTGGTCGGCATGTGACTGCTGCACCAGGTGCTTGCCCAGGCGTACGGCCATGCCCAAGGGGGCCGCGGCCTCACCGGTGATGCGCAGCCCCTCGTGGCCGCGAAAGCTGAACTCCTCGGAGTTCGGGCGGAAATTGCGGAGCGCCTTCCACAGGCGCGTAACAGCCCAACTGCGGAGCGTAGTGCCCCGCAGGGCTGTCTCAGCCATGCCCCAGCGGGCGGTCACCACCCGCTCCGGCTTGCGGTCAAAGGTCAGCTCAGTCAGGCCGGCGCGAAGCTGGGTCTTCGTGAGCTGGAAACCCTCAGGCAACTCCGTGGACAGGTCATAGAGCGACCATAGATTCCAGCCCTGGCGAGCATGATCCTCCAGGTGAGAGAGAATCTCCACCGCCAAGGCCTCCAGACCGGGCTCGTCGCGATCGCCCAGGACCTGGGCGAGAACCAGGCGACCACACTTGCAGATCCAGCCAACACCGTAGCCGGCGTTCTCACCGCGCCACAGGAAGGGCCGGATTTGGTCCTTGCCTACCTTGCGGCGACTGATGAAGCGCGTCTGATCATCGGTTTCCACCGGCACTTGGCTCTTGGTGCGCGTCAACTGCTGGAGGTAACGTTGTACCGTCTTGTCCAGATCGGTCTTGCCGGCCTCACTCCAGCGCACTTCCAGCCGTGGGAAGTCGGGGCCGTCCACCCGCAGGTAGCCCTCGCGGCGGTCGCCCTCTACAGCGCCCACCGTCCAGTCTTCGGGCACAACGACGCTGAGGCCTTGCCAACCGATTACCTGAGATGAAGTATTCATAAGAGGATGGGCCGCCAGAAGGGGCACCGTGGCGCCGCCGACGGCGGCCAGGGGACCCCGGGAGTTAGAAGGCTATCTTGTGGCGGCGCATGTACACGCTCTCGACCAGGCCGATGGCCAGGAAGTTGGTGAGGGTGGCGCTGCCCCCATAGGAGACGAAGGGCAAGGGCAAGCCCTTGACCGGCATCATCCCCAGGACCATGCCAATATTAACCACGAGCTGGAGGCTCAGCATCGCCGCCACGCCTACCGCCAGGACGCGCCCAGCGGTGTCTTTGGCCTCGACCGCGGCGACGTAGCAGCGGAAGATGATGGCCGCCAACAGACCCACCAGCACCAGGGAGCCGAAGAAACCCAACTCCTCTCCGACGACAGCAAAAATGAAGTCCGTCTCCTGGTCGGGAATGAAGGCCAGATTGCTCTGGGAGCCCTGGAACAACCCCTGGCCCAGGAAGTGACCCGAACCGATAGCGATCAGAGACTGGCGAAGCTGCCAGCCGGCCCCCCAGGGGTCGGCGTCGGGATTGATGAAGGCCACGATACGAACCTTCTGATGGGGACGCAGGATGTTGGTGTGCCAGGCCACCGCAAACAGGAGCACGCCCGCAGCCAAGGCAGCGCCGAGATGCAGAGGACGCGCTCCCAGAGCAAAGCTCACGACCAGCCAGATGAAGAACAGTACCAGCGGGGTGCCCAGGTCAGGCTGGAGCAGGATGAGCAGGGCCGGGGCCGCGGTCAGGCCCAGAGTGTGCAGGAGGATGCGCGGCTTGCTCAGCTCGGCATCCTCCGCGCGCAGGCTCAGGTAGAAGGCGAGGAGCAGAATCACGGCCAGCTTGGCGAACTCGGAGGCTTGCAGGTGCACCGGCCCCAGGGAAATCCAGCGCGTGCTGCCACGAATGGCGTGGCCGACGACCAGGGTGATAACCAGCAGAAACAAACAGAGGCCCATGATGGCCGGCGCCAGGCTCAGGAGCTTGGAGTAGTCCACGCTCATGATCAGCACCATCAGCCCCAGCCCGATGAGCATGGAGACGATCTGCACCGCCAGCTTCTGGGAGGAGGAGATGCCCTCGGGAGTGAGCACGTGGCGAGTGGCGCTGGCCACCAGGAAAGTGCCAAAGACGGAGAGGGCCAGAACCAGAGCGAGCAAGGTATAGTCGGCGCGCACGTAAAGACGTCTGAGCACGGGGAAAGTATACCAGCCAGGACGGATTAGGGCAAGGAGCAGGAGCTTCCTGCCGCGCATGTCACTTCCCGCGGGCAGGAGACGGAGAGCCGGGCGGGGAAGATGACTCCATAAGATAGTGGCGGGAATCCAGGGGCCAAGAAGACCGTCTTCAGGTTATGTTGAGGCCTACTGTCATGCGGAAAGCGGGAAAGCCCAGCACGCACGGGGTAGATGACTCGTGGATGGAGACCTCGGGATGGACAGCATGGGGCTGGATGCGGGTCTGGGCCAGCGAGAGGGGGGTCGTGAGGGTGGAGTGGCCGGAGGAGAAACCCCCTCTCCCCGCCGGCAAACGATGCCGGCAGTACTCTCCCCCGCAAGCGGGGGAGAGCGTGGAGCGCGGCGTCAACTGGGCGGAGGTGGCGCTGCACGAGATTGAAGAGTATTTGGAGGGCAGGCGGCGCGTCTTCACCGTGCCCGTGGACGACGCAGGGCTGAGTTCCTTCGCCCGAGGGGTTAGTCGAGGCTGCCGGCGGGTAGACTATGGGCAGACGATCAGCTATGGCGAACTGGCGGCGAGGGTCGGGCAACCGGGGGCAGCGAGGGCGGTGGGGCAGGTAATGGCGCACAATCGCGTGCCGCTGATCGTTCCCTGTCACCGGGTGGTGGCCGCGGGTGGTCTGGGTGGTTTCGGTGGAGGACTGGAGATGAAGCGCCGGTTGCTGGAGCTGGAGGCGCAGGCGTAGAGCCTCGCGGGTGACAGCCTTAGGAACTGCTTCCGGGGGGATCTGCACCCCCCTCTGTCCCCCCGCAAGCGGGGGGAGGCTGGCGCAAGCGGGGGGAGGCATACGCTCCTGCGACGCGGGTTGGTTCCCGTAAGCGGCCCTTCTCAGCAGGCGTCGGGGCGGCGGTCGGCTCTCGTCTATCCGCTGTCCAGTCCCCCCTCTGAAACGCTTGGCTTGCCAAAGGCGGGAGGGGCGTTGTATAATGGCCATAATTGGGTGAGCCGCCGCTCTTTCCCGACTGAAACATCATATTTACGACGGCTGCGGGCCAGGGTGACTGCGCGTGTCACGCGCAGGGCGGAGCGTTTTTTCGCCCGCACAACCGCAGCACAGCACTAGCTCCATCTGAGAACACGGAGGAATTGGAATGAGAACTACAGCCTTCCGCGGTACTCCCCTCTGGCGATTCTTGCCCGTTTTATTTCTCTTGACGTTCTTGCCCGCCGCTGTCCACGCCACCCCCACGCTGACCCTGATGTTTGGCGGCGACGGCGTGTACCCGAAGCGAGCCACGGAGAACTCCCAGCGCTGGTTCCGTATCCAGGCGACCTGGGACTACAAACTGGTGGACGATGGCTACGGCGTCGGGGGCAAGGTCCGGGCCGAGCGCGTGGACGAGCTGACCCTCCAGGAGCCTCCTTCAAGCTCACTCGGTGCACTGGCCTTCAACGCCGGCTTCGGAGGAAACCTCTGGGACCAGAACGAGACCAAAGGCGTCGCGAATAATGACCAGACCGCAGGAGAGCTCGGTAAGCGGACGCTGACCGTCGGCCCCTTTGCGGGAATGCGGTACGACCACCTGGTAGGCCAGGTGGGGAGCGGCGAGGTGCTCGGGGTGCTGGGCCTCGGTCCCCGCAGCACCCACACCGTCAAGTGGATTCTCAAGTGGAGCAAGTATGATGCTACGGACATAGATCCGGGGCCAGACAAGCTGCCTCGCGGGTACGTTTCTCAGACGCCAATCGAGTTGACCGCGACGTACGACTCGGTACCTGTCAATCCCGGCGGAGGGGGTTGGGTTTCAGGCGGCGGGGATGTGGGCGAGCTGGTGTACTGGTACTCCAGCGACGCCTCGGGCGTGCCACCGTTGCAGGTGGTGCCGCAGGACGCTACCAGCCCCAACGCCGGCTCCAGCAGCATGACGTACATCTTCCGTTGCGTGTTGTGGAATATCGTCCCCAACACGCGGCCCATAGTTAGCGACCAAAGGAACAACCTGCCGACTTTTCGGGGCTGCGTGGCCTCGGCGATGCCGAGCGAGGGCTACGAGTACTGCCGGTTTGAGGCCTATGTGGCCTCCATCCTGAACGGCAACCCGCCGAACCCCGGGCTCATTGCACTGGCCAAGGACGGGGACTACGGGAACGCGGATCGTAACCTCTACCGGGACTGGGGGTTTGGGCTGGCCGGCGGCGGCAA
>LSQX01370717.1_pt3 | contig 41685 bp, 37 predicted proteins | sample 654561 | NCBI WGS metagenome assembly LSQX01 (sample SAMN04489861, study PRJNA283612) | anaerobic digester metagenome | isolation source: 4 biogas reactors fed with cattle manure at either 37C or 55C with and... | place: Denmark: Kongens Lyngby | collected 2014 | reverse complement strand
CTCCTGATTGATGATATCCAGTTTTTAGCAAATAAAGAACAGACACAGGAAGAGTTTTTCCATACTTTTAATGAACTGCACGAAAGTAATAAACAGATTATCATTTCCAGCGACCGCCCGCCCAAAGAAATTCCCACCCTGGAAGACCGCCTGCGCTCACGCTTTGAATGGGGCCTGATTACAGACATTCAGCCGCCCGACCTGGAAACAAGAATAGCCATCCTGCGCAAAAAGGCAACCGCAGAAAGAATTAATATTAGCAATGATGTGATTCATTATATTGCTAACAATATTGATACCAATATCCGCGAATTGGAAGGCGCTTTTATCCGCGTTATTGCCTATTCCTCACTGACAAGCAGGAAGATTGACATTACCCTGGCCGAGGAGGCCCTGGAAGGTATTTTATCCAAAACTGCCAAACATAAACTTATTACCATTGATATTATTCTCAGGGAAACAGCTTCTTATTTTGCCTTGAAAACGGAAGATTTGAAAGCAAAAAAAAGAACAAAAAATGTAGCATTACCGCGGCAGATTGCCATGTATCTCTGCCGGGAGCTGACAGACGCATCATTGCCGAAGATAGGGGAAGAATTTGGCGGGCGTGACCACACCACAGTTATGCATGCCCACAAAAAAATCTCTGCCGAGCTGAATTCGGACCAGCAGCTGCGTGCCCATATAGAACAGCTTATTGAAAAAATTAACAATTGTTGATAAGCTGTGGATAACCGGTATATATACTACTGATAAACGGGGGATAATTTTTCACCGGCTGTGGATATGTGCCGGGTGTGGACAAAAAATTCCTTTTTCCCACAGGTTGTCCCCAGCAGGAAAAATACTCACCTCCCCGCCGTTTCCCCCTTATACACATTATCCACAGTAACTATTACAAATACTGCTGTTTTTTCATTCTTACTATTGGCAGTTGGATATGAGCAATATTTCTCTCTGCATTTTTACCATATTGATCAGGGGTGATCAGGTTGAACATCTCTCTCCCGCAAAAAGTGTTGGCTGAACAACTCCAGATTGTTTCCAGGGCAGTCCAGCAAAGAAGTCCCATTCCCGTCCTAGAAGGCATACTTTTCTCCTGCAACAAACAAAGATTGATGCTAACTGCCACCAATCTGGAAATGGCCATCAGTACCGTCTGTCAAGTGCCGCACGGGGAAAGCGGCCAAGTAGTACTGCCCGGTAAAATTTCTGAAATTGTCCGCCGCCTGCCGCAGGAAAACATCCAACTGCAAACCCGGGGCGATAATTTACTGACAGAAATTATTAGCGGGCAGTCGGAATTTGAGCTTTACGGTTTCAGTGCGGCGGATTATCCTGCCATGGAACCTCAGCAATCCGCCTCTGTGCCGGTCTGCAGCTTTTCACTTGCGTCGGAAGAATTGCGTAGAGCACTGCGGCAAACACTTTTTGCCACTTCCCAGGATGAAGGCAAGCCTACTTTTACCGGCGTGTTTTTTTCTTTGGCAGGCAATAAACTTACCCTGGCCGCATCCGATACCTTCCGCCTGGCTGTCACACACTGTGTAGTGCAAAAAAGCAGCGGGGAAGGCTCTTTTTTGGTACCGGCCAAAACGTTGCAGGAAGCCGCCCGCATTTTCACAGAAGATACGGTGTTGCAGGCGACAGTTTATGCCAATCTTTTTACACTGGCAAATGAAAATATCCGCTTTGCTTCCCGCCTGATCGATGAAAAGTATCCCGATATTGAAAGAGTTATCCCTCAAAAATACGGCGGCCGTGCCGTGCTTTCCACTTCCGCCCTGCTGCAGGCCCTGGAGCGAGCTTCCCTGCTTGCGGAAGGGACAAACAATGTAGTTTACCTTTCTTTGGGAAACGATTTGATAGTAATTAGGGCGGCTTCGAAATACGGCAAAATCCAAGAGAAGCTGCCGCTCTCACTGCAGGGTGAAGGGGTGGAAATCGCCTTAAATGTACGTTTTCTGTTGGACATGCTGCGCGTGGCGGAAGGAGAGGAAGTTACGCTGGAATTTACTTCGCCTTCCTTGCCGCTGGTCATGAAAGATTCCCTTTATCCCGACTATCTTTATCTTGTCCTGCCCATTAAAAAGTAGTCCTTGTGAGCAGAGGAGAACGCCTTGCATATCGAATCTGTGCAATTACATAATTTCCGCAATTTTGGCTGGCTGGAACTGTCGCTGGATAAATGGCTGAATTTTTTTGTGGGAGAGAATGCCCAGGGTAAAACAAACCTGCTGGAAGCATTGTTTTATGCCGCTACCGGCCGTTCCTTCCGTACCAGAAGTGACGGGGAACTGGTCCGGTGGGGGCAGGATGGCTTTGAGATTATCGTCCGCATCGTCCATAAAAGGGGAGCGGAACAACTGCACCTGCTTTACCGGCAAAGTCCGAAAGAGAAGCTTTACGGCAGCAACGGCCTGCAGCTTTCACGGACCGAGTATCTGGGGCGACTTTATCCCGTCCTTTTTACCCCGGAAGATTTGGCCATTGTCAAGGGTTCGCCGCAGCAGCGAAGAAAATTTTTTGACGAACAAATCAGTAAAATTTATCCCCTTTATGAAACTGAATTAAAGCGCTTTTCCAGGGTGCTTCGGCAGCGCAACCGGCTGCTGCGACTGCGGCAGGGCGAGGTAAAGGAGTCGCCCGAACTGGAAAGCTGGAATGAACAATTTGCCGCGCTGGGGGCCCGGATAATGCAGCGTCGCCTGTTTGCATTGCGCAGGTTAAGCCTTTTGTCCCGCCTGACTCATCGTCGTCTGACCGGGGGAGAGGAAACACTTATGCTGCTCTACCGGGCCACCATTCCTCTGCAAAGGGAAGCGGGTGAAGCTGAAATAAAAAGCGGTATCCTTGCCGCTCTCCGGGAGCAGGAACGGCAGGAAGCTCGTCTGGGGCAGACGCTGGTGGGGCCGCACCGCGATGATATTCAGTTTCTGATTAATGGAAAATCGGCACATCTTTATGCTTCCCAGGGGCAGCAGCGGACGCTGGTTTTGGCTCTAAAACTGGCGGAAATTGAATTTATCAGGAGCGAAAGCGGAGAATTCCCGCTGCTTCTCTTGGATGACGTCTTTTCCGAGCTGGACGGAAAAAGAAGAAAGCTTTTGGTGGAAAGCGTTGAAGGCAAAGTGCAGACTATGGTGACGGCCACCGCCGCAGAACGCTTTGCCCTCTTCCGGCGACAAGGCAGGCTTTTTACCATCACCCGGGGAGAGGTGGTCCCAGGTGAACCATATCGCTGACATCTTAGTTAAAACGCTCAAAAAAATGCCCGGATCCAAAAAGATTATGGAACAGTTGCTTATAGATTCTTGGCCCGAGGCGGCGGGCGATTACATTGCCGCCAAAACTCAGGCTTTTGCCATGGAGCAGGGAACGCTCCTGGTACGTGTCAGCGATTCAGTATGGGCACAACACCTTGCTTTACAAAAAAAACGGCTTATTAAAAAGCTGAATCGCCTGCAACGAACCAGGATGCTGAAAGATATCCGTTTTCTGGTGGGGACTGTCAGACCACAAGGACCGCAAGCTGTGAAAGACGGACGAGAAAGCCGGCCTGAAGAACCGCTGACGGCGGTGGAGCTGGCGGCTATTGAGGCGGCATTTACAAAAGTTTTACTGCCGGAAGAACTGGCAGAAAGCATGAAAAAACTGTTTATTACCATGAAAAAAAAGCAGAAACAAGCCATACGGGAAGACCCCGTATGTGCAAACTGCGGCTTGCCGCTGGTGCGAAAAGCACAGGAAAGCTACTGCCTGCGCTGTAAAAGCGAGGATTTGGGGCAGAATAGCTAAAAAAGCATAAAAAAGGGGGTACAAACGTGTTTCTACACATTGGAGGTTCCCGTGTGGTGGCGGCGCAGGATATTGTCGGCATCTTTACTATTGACATCCATGACAGGCAGTGCAATAAAGAATTCCTGCAGAGTGCCAGGCGGTTGAATGAGTCGAACGGTTTGAGCAAAGAGGAAATTAAAGCATTTATTGTGACAACTAAGGGGGTCAGTTTTTCACCCATCGCCCCCGCAACACTGAAAAAGCGTTTCCAGGAGAATAATTTCAACAAATAAGTAAATGGAGCAACGGGAGGTAGAAGTGTGTCGGAGGCTTTAAACGGACAACACAACAATTATGACGAATCACAGATTCAGGTCCTGGAAGGCCTGGAAGCGGTAAGAAAACGGCCGGGTATGTATATTGGTTCCACCGGTCCCCGCGGTTTGCATCATCTTGTTTATGAAGTTGTTGACAACAGTATTGACGAAGCTTTGGCCGGATACTGTAAAAACATCTATGTCTGCCTGGATAAAGGTAATATTGTGACTGTAGTGGACGATGGGCGCGGCATACCCGTGGGAGAACAGGCAACAATGAAGAAGCCTGCTGTGGAAGTAGTGCTGACCATGCTGCATGCCGGCGGAAAATTTGGCGGAGAAGGTTATAAAGTATCCGGTGGTCTGCACGGTGTGGGGGTTTCCGTGGTAAATGCCCTTTCTGCCTGGCTGGAAGTGGAAGTATACCGTGACGGGAAAATTCATCACATGCGCTTCGAGCGGGGGAAAACAGTCTCCGAGTTGAAAGTGACGGGCAATACCCGTAAAACAGGCACGAAAATCACTTTCTTACCGGACAGTGAAATTTTTGAAACCCTGGAATTTGATTTTGATACCCTGTCACAGCGCCTGCGAGAATTGGCCTTCCTGAATAAAGGTATTCGCATCACCTTCGAGGACAAGCGCGGCGAGGAAGAAATCAGGGAGGTTTACAAGTATGAAGGCGGCGTTAAATCTTTTGTTGAGTATCTGAACAAAAACAGGGAGCCGCTGCATAAAAAAGTAATCTACCTTGAACAGCAAAAGGCAGAAACAAGCCAAATAGAAATAGCCCTGCAGTATCATACCGGCTATAATGAACTGATCCTGTCCTTTGCCAATAATATCAGGACCCAGGAAGGCGGGACACATGAAATGGGCTTTAAAATGGCTCTGACCCGCCTTTTTAATGATTATGCCCGTAAACAGAACCTACTGAAAGAAAATGAGGCTAATCTCACCGGTGAGGATATTCGCGAAGGTCTTACCGCCGTCGTCAGTGTCAAACTCCTGGAGCCACAGTTTGAGGGACAGACCAAGACAAAACTTGGCAATACGGAAATGCGCGGGCTGGTTGATTCTTTTCTCTACGAAGAACTGGGAACTTTTTTTGAAGAAAATCCGTCCATTGCCCGGAAGCTGGTTGAAAAAGCTCTCAGTGCCGCTCGTGCCCGGGAAGCGGCCCGCAAGGCACGGGAATTGGCCAGGCGCAAAAATGCCCTGGAGACGGATACCTTGCCGGGGAAGCTGGCAGATTGCGTCAGCAATGACCCGGCCATCTGCGAGCTTTTCCTGGTGGAGGGTGATTCGGCGGGCGGTTCGGCTAAGCAGGGCAGAGACAGGCGTTTTCAGGCGGTTCTGCCGCTGCGCGGCAAAATTATTAACGTGGAAAAAGCGCGTCTCGATAAAATTTTGGCCAATGAAGAAATACGTACCATTATAACCGCTCTGGGCACCGGTGTAGGTGCCGACCTTGATCTCTCCAAAGCACGTTATCATAAAATTATTATTATGACTGATGCCGATGTGGACGGCTCCCATATTCAAACTTTATTGATGACTTTCTTTTTTAGACAAATGCGACAATTAATAGAAGGTGGTCATATATATTTGGCACAGCCGCCTTTGTATAAACTAAAAGTTGGTAGAAAAGAGTCTTATTTGTTTTATGAAGAAGAAAAAGATGAACTTGTAGCTCAATTAACTGATGATGAATGCAGAAGAATGTATTTGCAACGCTATAAAGGTCTGGGTGAAATGAACCCTGATCAGTTAAAGGAAACCACCATGGATCCGGAGAAGCGTTTGTTAAAGCAAATTCGTTTGGACGATTTAGTAACTGCAGACCAAGTTTTTACTCTGCTAATGGGCGAAGAGGTAGAACCTCGTCGTCGATTTATAGAAGATAATGCTCACTTAGTTTTGGATACTTTGGATATTTAAATTTGTACGGTTTTAAAAGAGTTTATAGAAAAGAATAATTCATATATTTTATAGGTTGTTAAAAGAATACTGGAATTTTCTAGTGCTCGAATTTTAGAGAGAAATTTATGCAAAATAGAATAGTTATTGGTTCCCAATGGGGTGATGAAGGCAAGGCCAAAATTGTGGATTTTTTAACTTTAGAGTCGGATATTATTATTCGTTTCCAAGGTGGAGCCAATGCGGGTCATACTGTTATTGTGGATGGTGTAGAATTTATTTTCCATTTAATCCCTTCGGGGATTATGCACGAAGATAAAATGTGTGTGATTGGAAACGGAGTGGTGCTAGATCCTAAACAAATTCTTAAGGAAATAGCCGATTTAAAAGAAAAGGGAATAGATCCCACTGGCCGTTTAAAAATTGCTGATAATGCCCATGTGGTTTTACCTTGGCATATTGAACTTGATAAGTTGAAAGAGAAGCAGGCAGGAAAAGCTGCTATTGGCACTACAGGAAGGGGAATTGGACCTTGTTATAGTGATAAGGTCAATAGACATGGTGTGCGCGTAGGCGATTTGTTGGATGAAAAAGAGTTGCGCCCTCGCATAGAAGATATTGCTTCTTTCCGTAATAAAGAGTTTGAATTGTTATACAACGCTCCTCCCATTGATGCTGAAGAGGTCATTAAAGAATATTTGGATTTAGGTAACGCCATTCGAGATTTTGTCTGTGATATTAGCGGCTTCTTGTCTGAAAGTATCAAAAGCTGCAAAAGTTTGATTTTTGAAGGAGCCCAAGGTACAATTTTAGATGTGGATCATGGTACATATCCTTTTGTAACTAGTTCTAATACAGTGGCGGGTTCTGCTTGTTGCGGATCTGGAATTGGACCTACCGCAATCACTCAAGCTATTGGTGTGGTAAAAGCTTATACAACTCGTGTGGGAAATGGGCCTTTCCCCACAGAATTAAACGATGAGATTGGTGAAAAGTTAAGAGATATTGGCGGAGAAATTGGTGCAACCACTGGTAGAGAAAGACGCTGCGGTTGGTTTGATGCCCCCGTGGTGCGTAAAGCAGCTGTGGTAAACGGTTTAACGCATTTAGCAATCACTAAATTAGATGTTTTAGACACCTTTGATGAAATTAAAATTTGCACACACTACGAACTCGAAGGCCAAAGAGTGGACTTTATTCCCTCACAATTATCCAAAGTTGGTCGGTGCAAACCTGTTTATGAAACCATGCCTGGTTGGAACCAAGATACTACAAAGTGCAGAGAATGGGATGAATTGCCCTTAAACGCACAAAAATATATAAATAGACTATCAGAGCTTGTAGATGTTAAAGTGGGAATGGTCTCAGTTGGTGCTTGGCGCGATCAAAGCATTGTTTTAGATATGGAGTAACACATAGGAGGCTAAATGGCTATTTCAAATATTATCACCTTGTTAAAGGGAGTAGATCTCTTTTCGAGTTTAGATGATAAGCAACTAGAACCATTGGCCTTTCTAATGGAAAAGCAGGCTTTTGAAAAAGATGAGGTTATAATCTTAGAAGAAGACTCTGCCACCCATGCTCTATTTTTAATTGCTAGCGGTGAAGTTAAGGTTTATGTTACAGCTTCAGATAAACGCGACACAATTTTAACATTACTGGGAAAAGGTGATTTTTTTGGAGAAATGTCACTCATAGATGAAGAACCTAGATCGGCGTCAGTGAGGGCAGTATCTAAAAGTGAAATATTAGTTTTAAAGCGCGAACATTTTTTAGAGAAGGTGTATGGCAATCCCGATTTAGCCATGACACTAATGTCAGTGTTAAGTAAAAGATTACGCAAAGCTAATAGGCAGATAGGGTCATTAGCTTTGCTTACAGTTTATGGCCGCGTAGCGGGAACTATTTTGAATTTAGCCGAAGATAAAGGAGTGCGCTCTACTATAGAAGATGGCAGAGTTGTTATTATTATCCGCAATATGCCGACGCAAAGACAGTTGGCAGAAATGTCGGGCACTACTAGAGAAACTGTATCTAGGGTTTTATCGCAGTTACAAACCAAAGGTTTAATAGCTGTTGTAAATAGAGAAATGATCATATTAGAAGAAAAAGAATTAAAACAGGGTAAGTCAGAAACATCTGACAAAAGATAAGATTTTATGATTAAGAGATTTTTACAAAAACCAGTGGTTTATGCGTTGATATTTTGGGTAGTTTTTGGCTTTTTGGGTTTTATTGCTGTGGATAAAATCCTGATGCCAATCATTGCTGGCCATTTAAAAACCACAGTGGTAATCCCCGATTTAGTGGGTAAAACTGGTCCTGAAGCGGAATTAGCCTTGGATAATGTTGATTTATTGTATAAATGGGATACGGTGGGACGCTATTCTACTGAAATTGATGCAGGTTCTGTGCTAATTCAATTACCGGAAGCGGGACGTACGGTAAAAAAAGGCCGTACTATTCACCTGATAGTCAGCAAGGGCTTGCGTGAAGTGGAAATTCCTGAGTTGCGCGGGCGTTCCCAGAGACAAGCAGAAATTTCGTTAAATCGTTTAGGTTTAGTGCAAGGACAAATTGTGCCTGGAGCTCATGCTTCTATTCCTCGGGGAGTGGTGATTCGCACTGAGCCAGCTGCGGGGTCGGTGGTGCGTGTGGGGCAAGAGGTAGATATTGTTATATCTTCGGGTATGACTGCGGGGAAAATCCAATTACCAAACATGCAGGGTTTATCACTAGAAAAAGCTAAAGAGCAACTAAGCAGCTTAGGGTTTAAGCTGGGTAACATTATGCGTAAATCTAGTGAAGCCGAGCTTCCTAACACTATTTTGACGCAACATCCCCGTTATGGGGAGTATTTAGAACGCGCAACAGCTATAGATTTTGTTGTGGCGGAATAGTGGTATGCGGTTTTTAAGCATTATATTTAGCATTTTGTTGGTAGCTTGTGCATCTAAACAGCCTAAAGGTGTCGATCAAGAGCATTTAGAGAAGATGCAGAAGCGGTTTTTAGAAGAAATTACTAATACCCTAGCCCATGATTATTTTTTAAAAGGCCAAGACTTTTCTAATTTAGGGCAATTAGATTCTGCAGAATTCTACTTTACAATGGCTCATAAAGTAGCACCTAAAAGCAGATTTTTAGCTTTTAATTTAGCTATGATATCTTTGGTAAATGGCAACAAAGAAAATGCTCGATCTTGGGTGCATTCTGGTCTAGACTTTGAAGGTGAACTCAATTTAGATGAGGCGAGAATTGCAGCTGAGATTTACTTCAAAAGCAATATGCCTGACACTGCAAAAATCTGGTACGAAACCATTGTAGAAAAATGGCCCACTGACTATGAAGGATTATTTCTATACACGGTTTTGTTAGAAGAAGAGCAAGATTACGAAAATTTATCCCGTATTTATGGTTTATTGCTTCCTCAATTAAATTATCCTAAGCATTTTGTGGAAAAGCAGATATTGTTGTTAAAGCTCCAAGGGGATGTCTCCAAGCTTATCGCCTTTTTAACTGATGTTTATAAAGTAAATAAAGACCCAGAAATAGGCAGAGAATTGGTGTCGTTTTTGTTAAAAGAACAAAAATATGAAGAGGCATTGACTGTCAGTCAAAGCATTATAGAAGTTGATTCTGCTTCTATAGATACTTGGAAGTTGATGGTGCGTTTAGCTCAATATTCTAAGAGATACACTGAGGCCATAGAGTGGCAAAAACGCATTGTGGAGCAACACCCCGACCAAGTGCAAGAATTAAAAAGATTAGCGTTGTTAGAATTTCAGGAACATCAGCTAGACAGCGCTCAAAAGAACTTTAGTATATATATAGATAAGGTACCCAATGATCATTTGGTGTATTTTTATTTAAGCAATATTTTCAATATTCAGGGAAACCGAAAAAAAGCCATAGAGCATGCGCAAAAAGCCATAGCTTTGCAACCTAATTCCCTAGCATATCGCAACCAGTTAGCAGCTATTTATTACTTAAATGGTGAGTACTCCCAAGCTCATCAAGCTATAGATTTAGGGATGCAATTAAACCCGCAAAATGCGTTGGCTATGCGCTTTAAAGCAATGGCATATATCCACCAAGCTATTTCATTGGAAGACAAATGGCCACACGACGATAGCGATGAGCATAAGTTGTCGGTAAGTGTGAGGTTAAAAGCCATGAAATGGCAGAAAAACGCTTTGGAAATAGATTCTTTATCTACAGATTTGATGTTTGATTTAGCAGCTAACTACGAGCGTTTAGATTCATTAAAAGCTTCTTTGGATTTGTTTGAAAAACTGTTGAAAATAGAACCGCAAAATCATCGCGCTTTGAACTATTTAGGTTATTTGCTAGTGGATAACGAGTTAAATATACCACGAGGGGCGCTTTTAATAGATTCTGCTTTGGTTTTGGAACCTGAAAATTTAGCGTATTTGGATTCTAAAGCTTGGGCCTATGCCAAGCAAAAAGAGTATGAAAAGGCGCGAGAAATTTTAGAGAATTTAGTACAAAAAGCTACCAGTGATTTTGTTACCTACTGGGAACATTTAGCCTATGTTTATCATAAAATGGGTTTAAAAGATAGGGCTATTCCACTGTGGGAAAATGTTCTTAAAATAAATCCCCATAGTAGCGTAGCACAAAAATATTTGCAAGTATTAGCAGATGAATAAAGTTTTGAGTTTTATGGCAGCATTAAGCCTTGTAATATTTTTGACGGGTTGCTCCACCAGACCTAAAACTGAATTAATACCTAAAGCTTATATCCAGCCAGAAATAGATTCTCTCAGGCTTAAATTGTCTTTAACTTCTCATTCGCCCCAAGGAAAGGTCGAAAAAGTCAGTGGAACTTTATGGGCGGTTCCCGAACAACGCTATCGCTTAGAAATTAGCGGAACCATGGGGATGAGTGTGGCTTCGGTGTTGTGGGACAAAGAATTTTGGCTTTTTAATTTTAATACCATGGAAAAACATCAAAAAGGCATTGGCGATCTGCTAATGGTTCCAGACTCCCCTTTACCCCCTTTATCCATACATAAAGTTTTGGCTCCTTGTTGGGGAGAGTGGATAGAGTCAGAAAGCTCTAGCATAAAGTTTGCGAAACATTACGGTGAAACTTGGATAGAGCAAATAAATTATCCCGAAGAACAAATCATGATGAAGTTTGGAAAACCAGAATTATTAGACTCATTGGTTATACCTTCGTATTTAGAATATTATCATCAAAAGCAAAAACTTTTAACTATTACAGTAAAAGAGGTCAAACGCGATTTGTCTTGGTCACCGAGTGTGTGGCGTTTGCGACCTGTGGGAAAAGCTCTTAATTAGTGGCAATGATGCTTGGATTTAGTAAATTTTAATTATGCAAAAAAATATTCACAAATTCCCTCGTAGTACAATTTTGCTGCTTATTTTAGCAGTTGTTGCTTTGTGGGCAGATATTGACACTTTAGAAATTTATGCTTTTAAAGTTGAGTTTAAATATGAAGATCCCGACAATTCTTTAACTACTGGACGCGGGTTATTTGATAGTGATGCAGATACTGCTAGTGCTAATTATTCCTTAGATCCCATGGGGAATAGAGCCAGTTCACTGTACTGGACTAAGCATTTAGATTTTGCCAAAAACTATTTTGCCGCAGCGAGTTGCAATAAGTTGCATATAAGTTATAAGCTTTTTCCCCAGCATAAAAGATCTTATGTGTTAGATAAAGGAATAATAGATTACAATAGAACTGCTCGCAAAAAAGATGAAAAGGTGGCGGAGTTTGACGATGCTCGCTCCCAAGATTATATGACTTTTGTGTGGGATGCTTTGCAAAAAGCCGCTGAAGACCCTAAAGATTCCCCTTTTGCCGATGAATTACCGCTTTCTCCACGGAAAAAACGCGCTTATTTGATAATCCATGCCGGAGCTTCGCGTTTAGTAGATGGTGGCTCCATGGGTACAGCTGGAGCTGATACACCCGGTGATTTTATGGATGTCTTTGTAAATAAGCGCAACGATACTTGGGGGTATTTAGCTGGGGATTCTCTGCGTAAAAAGTCTAAAAAAGGCTTTGTTTTAGAAAATTACCCCCTAGACACCATCCACGAAGTCATGGTGCTTAGTGAAACTGCTTCTCAGGATGGCTTAAATTGGGGAACTAATGGGATTTTAGTAAATCAAATTGCCCAGCAGTTGGGGATGCCTCAAACTTATGATATTGTAAAAGGTATATCCCGTTTAGGATATTATGATGTCATGGATTTTGCTGGTTATAATGCCGCTAATGGCTTTTTGCCGGTCTTACCCAGCGCATGGCTACGGGCTTTTATGGGCTGGTCAAAAACCATCAACGCCCGTCCCAATTCCCAAGGGGAATTTGAGTTTGAACTGCCCCGCGCTGGCTCTTGCGGTAACGATATTGTTCGCATAGATATTTCTCCTTCGGAGCATTTATTAGTAGAAAATCGCCAGCGCAGCGCTCAAAAAAATGGCAATATAAAAATAGAATTAGACAATAAAAGTGTAGAAATTCCCGTGGATAGCTTGCATTTAATGTTCCAAGATTCAATTTGCAATGACAAAGGCACGGATTGTAAAATAAATAAACGCAAAGCTAAGGGAATAATTACCAATATAGATTCTTACGATGCTGCTCTACCTGCTTCGGGGGTGGCTATTTGGCATGTAAATGATTGGGTTTTGCGAGAAACTCTTAAATATAATGCTGTGAATTTATGGTCTGGAGATGCTTTTAGGGATTATCATTTCGGAATTTCTTTATTGGAAGCTGACGGGATACCCAGTATTGGAAAAGAATTTAAAAATGCTTTGGGGCAGCCAGCATTTGATTATGGAAGTGGCGCTGACTTATTGCCTCATATTCGCAAAGGTGATACGGTAAACAACTTAAAAACTCAAGGTTATACTAACAGCGCCACCACTTTTGGGGCTTATAGTGGCATAGAAGTTTCGGTTAGCCCCATGACCAAGACCACGGAAAAAACCGCCAATAGCTTTTTGGGAGATAGTGTGATAAATTGGCGTTCAGCGGCTATGAAAGTAAAGGTGAGTTGGGGAGAGGATGCCTTGGCAGGCTCTGAATGGCCTCGTCAAATTGGAGATGGGATTTTACCTGGCCATGGAGTTATGATAGATTTGCCAAAATCTGTAAAACAAGAAAAAGCGGTGGCGGTGCTAAGTCAGCAAGGATTGTTGCAAGTTTTTGGCGCCAAAGGTGAAGTTCTTTTCGATGGAGTGCAAGTCTTGGAAAAAGAGCATCCCAGTATTGCCGATAGTATAGAAGAAATTTCTATTTGGCCTTTGGGTTCACCGCTGGGCGAAAGTTGGGGTTTAGCTGCGAGGGACTCTTCTCTTTTTAGTTTGCACCAAAACAGCTTGGTTAAAACTCAGCTTGTGGCTCCTGCAGAAAAATTGAGTTATCAGCGGCAAAGCGTGGAATTATCTGGGCATAAGGTGGGTCCCATGCTTAGCGATAGTTTGGTTTGGGTGGCAGACGAGCAGGGGCTTAAAGCTTTTGAAACCAGTTCTCTAAAAGAGCGTTTTATCATCAAGTGGACCAAGGAATTTTATCCTACTGATATGGCGATGTGCGGTGATTTAGACGGTGATGGCAAAGGGGAAGTGGCAGTTATTGCCAATGATGGTCGTTTGGGCATTTTTTACAGCCAGTCCCATAATCTTTCGGTTTTTCCCTCCATGGGCAATCACACTGATTTTAACGATGTGCATTTTAACCTAGCCTGCACAGATTTTAACAGAAATGGCAGGCCTGAAGCTTTTATTTTGGGTGACAAAGGTACTGCTTGGTTTGTGAACTTAAAAACCAAGAAAAGACAAGCTATGATTCGCAACTATGATTGTGGAATTCAGAGCGAAAATCCCAAAATTCCAGGGGAAATTAGTCCTATAACTTTAGCAGATATTAATGGTGATGGCTACCCTGAAGCGATATTTTTGGGTCGCAATAATCTTTATGCCGTAGATTCCAATGGTGTACCTTTGGCGGGTTTTCCCGTGCTTTTAAGCAAAAATTTACCTGAAGAATTGTTGTATAGCACGCCCCTAGCTGCGGATGTGAATGGAGATGGGTTTCTGGAAATCTTAGTACCATTATCCACCGGTAAGGTTTTAGCCGTGGATCACCAAGGCAAGCTTTTAAAAGATAAATGGCCGCGTAGTGTGGGTTTCACAGCCTATGATAGTATATATCAACCTCTAAGTTTGTGGGGCTTTCCCGGTACAGACAAAAATCTTTTGCTTTATGGCGGGCAACGGGATTTTGTTAATGCACAAAATATTGCCGAATACAGAAATCACCCAGGGCAATGGCTGGACTATAAGGGTGGTGCAGAGCGTCAAAGTTGGCTAGATCCCAAAAAGCTATCTGCCATAAAAGTGCAGAAATCTACCAAAAGCATAGATGAATTTATGATTTTCCCTAATCCAGTGCGCCAGGGCAAAGCTCAAGTGCGCTATTCCCTGGGGACAGTGGCGCAAAAAGCGGTTTTAAAGCTTTTTGATATTGCGGGTAACGAAGTTCTAAAAGTTGATTTACATGGCTTGGGTAAAGGCTATAATGAGCAATATTTGGGGGAAATCAAAGCTTTGGGTAGCGATGTTTATTCAGTTTTGTTAGAAGTGTGGTTTGAAGGGGAAAAGAAACAAAAATGGGACCGCATTGCCGTAGTGCGTTAGTTTAAATGAGCCCAAGCGGTGTTAATTACCGCTTGTAACATATTATTTTTAAGGGTATAGGAACCCTCAGTTAGTTGCTCAAGGGATTTGCGTACGGTTTTGCGTTGGGAGTTAGAGTTGTAATCACAAGTACAAGAATGTTTGGCTAAACTCAAAGCTTGTACATATTTGCTTATTTCATTCTCTGTTATATACACCAAAGGTCTAATAAGTTTAATTGGATATTTTTTGTATTGTACTTTGGGGGCCATGCCCTCTAATTCTCCTTTTAGCATCCAATTCATGGTTATAGTTGCTAAAATATCGTCTAAATGATGCCCCAAAGCAATGGTGTTAAATTCGTTATTTATGGCAAAATTGATTAGTTCAGTGCGTCTTTGAGTGGAACACCAGTAGCAACTCATTTTTTTATGAGCTTTAAGTCGTTCTTGCATGTTTATAGATAGTATATGCAGATTTATTTCCCAATTTTCGCAGATGTTTTGCAAAAAATACCGCGTTTTTGGCTCAGAAAGTTCACTTTCTACATAAAGGGCGGCTAATTTAAAATCCCAGTGTAAATGTTGCTGAATTAAGTGCATTTCTCGGAGTAAAAGCGTAGAATCTTTGCCACCAGATACGCCTATTAACACTCTATCACCAGAACTAATCATAGAAAAATTATGCAAAGCCTTAATAACTTTCCGCGAAACCAAAGTTTGCTTTTTATTAGCCATTGCGATGTTCTATAGGGATAAAATCTTTTTGGATAATACCCGTATATACTTGGCGCGGTCGTCCTAGTTTAAAGCTGGGATCAGAGTGCATTTCCTTCCAATGGGCAATCCAGCTGGGCAGTCTGCCTATGGCGAACATTACGGTGAACATATTGTCGGGGATTCCTATGGCTTCGTAAAGCAAGCCTGCATAGAAGCTTAGATTGGGATACAAATTATTTTCTGCGAAGTAGTCTTCTTTGCTGGACTGAAATTCGAGTTCTTGAGCGATTTGATACAGAGAAGAATCCATACCTTGATGCTCGTAAACTTCGGCTAAATATTTTTTGAGAATAGTAACTCTAGGATCTTCTCCAGAATATATGGGATGTCCAAATCCCACTAAGCGAAATGGATCCCGGGGATTTTTGGTTTTTTCAATGGCTTCGGTGATGCTCAAATCCCCTTGTTGAATTTTTCTTAGGGTTTTAATGGCGTTATAACTAGTGCCCCCATGCAATGGTCCCCATAAAGCGCAAACTCCTGCACAAACCGACGCATACAAATTTGCGTGGGAACTGCCTACTAAACGCACGGTGGAGGTAGAACAGTTTTGCTCGTGCTCAGCGTGTAAAATGAGCGCCACATTTAAAGCTTTGATTAGTACAGGATCTGCTTCATAGCTTTCCGTGGGACTATGGAACATCATGTGTAAAAAATTGTCGCAGTAACTTCGTGTGGCTACGGGATAGACAAAAGGTTCACCTAAAGATTTTTTATAAGAGAAAGCAGCGATGGTGCGCACTTTAGAGATTAAGCGTGCCACCATTAAATCAAAGGCTTCAGGGTCACTGTTATCCACATAAAAATTGGGATAATACAAGGCCATGGCGTTGATCATAGAAGATAAAATGCCCATGGGGTTAGCGCCCGGGGGCAAGCCTACGAAAAAGTGCAGCATATCTTGATGAATCAAAGAGTGTTCGGTGAGCATTCTACGGAAGTTTTCTTTTTGTTCCAAATCAGGTAATTCACCATAAATCAGCAAATAAGCTGTTTCGGTAAATGTGGTATGATGGGCTAAATCTTGCACATCATAACCTCTATAGCGCAAAGTATTGCTCTGTGGGTCGCGGTAGCATATTTCGCTTTGAGCTGAGCCTGTATTGTGAAACCCAGGGTCTAAGGTGATTAATCCCGTTTCAGAGCGCATATTGCTAATATCAAGGGCAGGCTCGCCTATGGAGCTGCGCACAATGGGTAATTCGTATTCATTTTGGTCGTATTTTATGGTAGCTTTTTCCATTATAAAATCTCAAATTTTTATTGTAAAACTAATTATATAAAAAGCTCGCCTTAGTATCAAAATTCTAAAAGTAAGCCTAGGCGAACAAGTAGCTGATTTTCCATTTTTTGATAGTATTGGTGGCCGATTAAGATTAAGATTGATGATTTATCGCCGTTTTTTATATCAAGTCCACCGCTAGCTTGCCATGAAAATTGAAATTCTGGTGGGAAAATTATACCCACATCGGCGGTGGCAATGGGTAAAACTTGTCCACCAATAGGCAGTCGCATAAATAAGCTTGCATTTATAGGTACTATGGATTTGCTGTCTTTTTGTTTATACCCAGAACTCGCTCCTAAAAAAACCATTTGATCAAATTTATACCATAAATGGGCTTGGAAGTTAGGGGCAGGCGCTTTGAATTTTTTGTATGAAAGCGCTGCACCAGCGTTTATATCAAGAGCCAAGTTGGCCGCCCATGAGCTTGATAGGAAAAAAAAGACTAAAAGTAAATATTTGCGCATTATTCATCTCCTCGGGAGACTCTAACCCATCCTCCAGATTTTTCAGGTAAAAAGGATAGGAAAAATCCTTTTAGTAGAGCAAAATTCATGGTTAAAAAGTAAAAAGGTGTACTTAAAAAGTTCAGTTTTTTATTAATCTTAGCTACAAAAAGCCCAATAAAAGCGCTGCTATAAAAAATGATTTGTACAATAAACAGCAATGCGTAAATGGGGTTTTGCGTCCATAAAAAGAAGTTTGTTACAAACAAAGCAATGGCCATTTGCGGGGAAAACCAGCGCAAAAGCTTATGTGATAAAAAGTAGTAGGCCACTAAGGGACGCAGGGGGTTTAAAAGGGGTAAATAAGCATATAAATAATTGAAATTAGCTCTGCCAATGCGAACTTTACGCACATATTCTCCAGTTCCTATTTTAGAAGTTTGTTCTGTGCCTATGGCGCTAGAAATAAAAGTGCTTTTGTAGCCTTTAAGCAAAACCTTAATGGTAATGAAAAAGTCATCCATTACGCTTTTTTTAGAGGGTAATACAGAATAAAGAGATTTGCGAATGGCGTAAATAGCTCCATTTCCACCCATCACTGCCCCAGTTTGTCCCTGGAATTTTTTCACTTCGGATTCAAACTCCCAGTAGGTGCTTTCTCCTTGGCCTAAAGCGCTGCCCGAAAAATCACTGAGAATTAAATGCCCACACACGCAACCCATTTTTTCATCGGAAAAAGCATGGCTAAGTTTGCGTACCACATTGGGGAAAAACATAGTGTTAGCGTCGCAAAAAATTAGGATTTCACCTGTGGCAGCTTCTTGCAGCTGGTTAAGCATAGCTGCTTTACCTTGATTTTGGGGTGCATTAATCAGAGTTACTTGGGGGGCGTATTTGCTTACGATTTCAGCGGTGCGATCCGTGGAACCATCGTTTCCTATTAAAATCTGCAGTTTTTCTGGAGGGTAGTCTAGGGCTAAGCTGTTATGAATCTTCTTTTCTATGACGCTTTCTTCGTTAAAAGCAGAAATTAAAAGGCTTACGGTGGGTAATTCAGTGACTGGATTTTTCTTCGTTGGTTTATAGCGAAAAATTTCGGCAATTATAGGCAAAGTTAAGGGGAAAATCACATAGGTGTGAAGTAATAAAAATGCGAGAATCAAAAAAATAATATCTAGCATCACTTCACCTGTTGTGGTTCCGATTGGAGGAGGGTTTTTCGGTTATTTTGAAAATCTTGCAAAATCAACTTCATCTGTTCTGGGGTTAAGGCCTGACTTATACTCAAAATATAGTTACCTGCGGGGCCAATAAGTGCAATGGTGGGAACTCCTTTAAGTTTCCAGTTTTCTTTTACGCATTTATCTGTGGGTCGCGGCCAATTATTACATGAAATAATATCTTCGGATTCGGCATTGATTTTTACTGGCAAAAAATAAGTGTTGAGTATATGCACTACCGCGGAATCTCTGTATGTGGTTTTGTCCATTACCTTGCATGGCACACACCATTCTGCGTAAATGTTGACAAAAACTATCATTTCGTGCTTTTTGGCGGTTTCTAAAGCCTGAGAGTATTCTTGCCAATGCACTTGGGGGATGGCTGCTTGGGTAATACTGAGCGCCGTTAAAATTATTGTGAAGACGATTTTATTCATTTTTATTTTGGTGCGGGGCTTTAATTTGTCGCTGGGGTCTTGAGGTTTGGGGATGATCTTCAATGCGGTGTTGGGATTCAATGCGTTGTTTAAATCGCTCAACTTCTATGGTTTTTAATGTATCTAAGCGGTTAATAACCAAATTTTGAAAGTCTATCCATAGTTCGGGTTCGCTTGTTAAAAGTTCAACTTGTTTAGAAAACTTTTCTGGGCTATAATGGTAATCTTTTAAAATATTTTGTCGCACCATGCGCCCTAAAGAAGTAGTATCGCCGTAAGCTTTAGATGCTATTCTTAAATCCACATACATTTCTACAAAATCATGGTCTATTTTGGTTGATTTACATGCAGTTAAGAAACCTATGCTTATTAATGCAGTTATTAACCTAAGGGGTTTCATTATCCAAAGCCTGAGCAAACAAACCATTAATATACTCAGTTTTATCAAAAGGGGCTAGTTCTTCAATTTTTTCACCCATACCTACCCAACGAATGGGAATATCTAGGTTGTTGGCAATGCTAAGCACAGAGCCTCCGCGAGCAGTTCCATCTAGTTTGGTAACTACTAAGCCAGTTAAGGGAAAGCTTTCGTGGAATATTTTGGTTTGATTAATGGTGTTTTGGCCTGTATTCCCGTCTATGACTAACCAGATATCGTGGGGGTATTCTGGGCTGTGCTTGCGGATTACGCGTACCATTTTACGAAGTTCATCCATCAAATGCCCTTTGTTGTGCAATCGCCCGGCGGTGTCTATAAGAAGAACATCGCAGTTTCTGGCTTGGGCTGCTGCACAAGCATCGTAAGCTACGGCGGCGGGATCTGAACCCTCTTGATGGCGTACAAACTCAGCTTGGCTGCGTTCGGCCCACACTTGCAGTTGCTCAATGGCAGCGGCGCGGAAAGTATCCCCTGCGGCGAGCATAACCTTTTTGCCTTGGGCCGAAAAATGATGGGCAAGTTTGCCAATGGTGGTGGTTTTTCCAGCCCCATTTACTCCAATAATTAGAATTATGTGGGGGGAACTTTTCCATTCCATAGGAGGCGGATCCGTAAGTAAATTGCTGGCTTCGGTGGACAGAATTTCTAGGATTTGCTTTTGGGTTAAGGATTTTCCCAAAGCATGCTCACGCAGAGCATCAGCTAATGCAAAAGCGGTTTCCACCCCCACATCAGCTTTAATTAAATGCTCTTCGAGCTGTTCTAAAAGCTCATCTGTAACCTTTCCTGTGCCTACTATGCCCTGGAGTTCGCCTAAAATAGCATCTCTTGTTTTACTAAGACCGCTTCTTATTGCTGAAAATAAAGCCATTTATTTACCTATTAAATTACTGGAAATTTTCTTTTTTATCGGCTAAGCCGTAATCCACAGCTTCTTGGGCGGTCATAAAGTAATCCCTATCCGTGTCTTTTTCGATTTGGGATTCATCTTTACCGCAAGCTTCTGCCAAAATTTTGTTGAGCACTTGGCGAATGCGGAGCATTTCTTCGGCTTGGATCTGAATGTCTGAAGCGGGCCCCACCATTTCCCCTTGAATTAGAGGTTGGTGAATCATCACTCGAGCGTTATTCCACACATAACGCTTATCTGGCGCACCAGCAGCTAAGAGTACTGCACCCATGGATGCCGCTTGACCCATACATACAGTCACCACATCGGATTTGATAGCTTGCATACAGTCGTAAATAGCCAATCCGCTGGAAATAACTCCGCCAGGGCTGTTGATAAAAAGCACAATATCGTCGTTATTCAGAGAATCTAACCACAATAAGCGCTTCACTATCTTCTCAGCACTTTCGTCATCCACACCGCCCCACAAAAATAGACGGCGATTTTTAGCCAAATAGTCTTCGGCTTCTTTAAAAGGGTTGTATTTATCTTTTTTTTCTTTTCCGTTGTTACACTTCATGATTTACTCACTTTCCCAAATAGTTCCTTGGGGGGTGTCTTGTAGTTTAATTCCTTGATTTGCCAGTTCATCGCGAATGCGATCGCTTTCTATAAAATTTCTTTCTGCTTTAGCTTGGTCGCGTTGGGCAATTAAAGCTTCGATTTCTTCTGTGGCTAAAGAGCTTTGTTTTGCTTTTTCGGGCATGGTTTTGTCTAATTGCAAGCCTAAAACCTTGTCAAAATCAAGCACTAAAGCGGATTTTTCACCATCATCCAAATCGCTGCGTAGCATGGAGTTCAAAATCCCCAAAGCTTTGGCGGTGTTTAAGTCGTCGCTCATGGCGCTTTTAAAATCATGTTGCCATTTCAGAGCAGAATCAGAGCTGATTGCGGTGGCTTTTCCTATGAGCGGATCTGTGCGCCTGTGCAAATTACGTAAACCATCTTTAGCACTGTCCAAAGCTTCAAAACTGAAGTTTAAATAATTGCGATAATGGCTGGTGAGGGCCAAAAGCCTGTATTCCATGGGGTGATAACCTTGATCAAGCAAAACTTTTAAGGTTAAAAAGTCCCCGCTGCTTTTGGACATTTTACTGCTTTCGCCCATGCGTAAAAACTCACCGTGCATCCAAAAGCGCGCAAAGGTTTGCCCGGTGGCACATTCAGATTGAGCAATTTCGTTGGTGTGATGAATGCGAATGTGGTCGGTGCCGCCGCAATGAATATCTAAGGTGGGACCGAGGTGGTGCATGGCCATGGCAGAACACTCTATGTGCCAACCTGGGAAACCTTTACCCCAAGGACTAGGCCATTCCATGGCGCGTTGGGAATCGGCAGGGCTAAATTTCCACAGGGCAAAATCTGTAACGAACTTTTTTTCTCCCATATCAATGCGAGCGCCTTTTTGCAAGTTTTCCACATCTAAACGGGCGAAATCTGCATAGCGATCAAACTTTAGCGAGTCAAAATATACCCCATCAGAGGTATTATAAGTGTAGCCTTTTGCTTCGAGTTTTTGCACCAAATCAATTTGCTCGGGAATATGATCTGTGGCTTTACACCAAAGGGTGGGAGCGACAATATTTAACAAATCAATATCTTTGAAAAAAGCTTGGGTGTAGTATTCTGCCACCTCCCAGACGGTTTTTCCCGTGCGTTCGGCACCTTTTTCCATTTTGTCTTCACCTTCATCTTGATCGCTGGTCAAATGCCCCACATCAGTGATGTTTACGACATGATTAACTTCGTAGTCGAAATACTCCAAGGTGCGTCGCAAAAAATCTTCGAATAAATAACTCCGCAGGTTGCCAATATGGGCATAATGGTAAACCGTGGGACCACAACAATACATACGCACAGCAGGAACATCTTTGGGTAGAGTAAATTCTTCTATGGAACGCGATGCTGTATTATAAAATCGTAAAATAGCTTGCTTAGATTTAGACATTAACCCAAAGTTAGAAAATTATGCGTTAGGTCTATGCCTAAGCAATAATCTTATTTAAAGGTTTCTAAAGTTTATTAGCAATCGTCTTTGAAACGGCTGTTTTCAGAACAATCATCGTAATCGTGGATTTCTGGTGGAGGAGCATCACTGCAGGAAGTAACAAAAGTCCCAGCCAAAATCAAAGCTAATAAAATAAATAATTTGTTTTTCATGTTTAACCCTTGAAAGAAACTTTTAAAAAGAATATAATTCTATTAGCGTTTAAAAAGAGTAATTAGTATTACTTAAGCGATAAAGCTCATCTTTATAAAAGGAGAAAAAATGCGGAACATAATACTTTCGGTTAGCTTGTTAATAGCTGTGACATTTGCCCATGGCATATCAGATGATTTGTCAAATGTCGCAACCCAAAAAGCCCCGCAAAATGAAAATCCTGAAAATTCACCTGCTGAAATAATTGATGATGCTGTGGATGGACTGTCTGATTGGGTAAGTGATGAGTCTGCAGATGAAAAGTTATTGGAATTGATGAGCCAAGGTAAATATGTGCGCAAATCTATTATGGTTTTACCAGCATTATTTTGGATAGGAGAGGGACGCCCGAGATTATCTAAGCGTCAGGTAAACTTGATAATTGAGTCATTGCGCGATTCTTTGTCTAACATGAGCCGTTTTGACATTAATCCAGTTCCTGAGAGAGCAAATCGTAGATTGTTTGGGCGTTGGAACAGAGAATTTAATCCCCGAGCAAATCAAGAACAGAGGATTGCCCTGTTAGGACAACTTATAGGTGAAACACTAACACCAGATCTTTTAGGGTTTATGAGTGGTGTAATGCAAGAAAGAGCAGAGAAGAATTTAACTGAAGATCAAATGAATTCTTTTATGGTAGATAAAGCCAAAGAAAGTGGAGTTACAGCAGCTGAATTAAACCTAGTGCTCAATTCAGGTTATGTGGCTGTGCCTACTATGAGTTATGTCGCTTATGGTTATGATCGAGACAATAATGTAAATGCAACATTGCAAGGGGGATTAATCCTCTATAAAGTTAGAGTTAGTAAAGAGCGAGCTTGGTTGGAAGAGTACGCAACTATACTACGCGTGGGGCAAAAGATTAAAGAAGATCAGTACTCCCTAGCAGAAATTTTGACATTTCCCAGTGATTGGAAAACTTTTAGTCGCGAAAAAATAACTTTTAATCTTGCTGTTAGAGATTTTGCGCAATCTGTAGCACAAGATGTGCGCGATCAAAGAGACTTTCGCTTGCTAACACAAATGTCTTGGGCTGAAGGTAAGCAATATCATTTGCCTTTTTCTGCTGGGGAAATTCAAGAAGTAAAAATGGACAAGTTTTTTGAAACTGTGGAGCAAGTAGAGGATGATCGTGGTAATATTGTGGAATCAGTTACGGGCTGGGGCTATGTTTATAAAGGCGATAATTTTAAATATCCCATACGCAAACTAGATGAAAATATTGATGAATATACTTGGCAAGCTTATGCTCCTAAAGGAGAACCCATGGCTGGTAGTGTTGCTAGAGAATATTCGCGAGTGCCTGTGGATGTGGATTTTTTTGGTGGAGTTTCTTTTACGGGTGTTGAAATTCCTGCAGGAGGGCTTATAAGTCGAGGGAGGCCGGTTATTTATAAAAATAATGCAGATCCAAATGCTTCCAGTACTATAAATACAGAAGCTACTTATATGGGCTTTCAAACTTCTCTCAGCCCATTGTTTAATGTTAGTCAGCTTTCAATGCGTATTAACATTAATTTGACTTTGGCCGATATAAACCGTGAAGAAGAGTTGTATCTCTCTTTGGGTAATGGTGCAGATCCTATAGAATATATGATGTTTTATAACATAGGTTTTGGGCTGCAGAAAAAATGGTGGTTAGGGCGTTGGATTCCTAGATTGGGCTTAGACTTTGTTATTGGCGATCTGTTTTTGTATGGTAATACTGGGCCTATGGTAGATGCGCTAGTTATGGGCGCAAAATCTGATTTGGCCCTGGAATTTGCTTTTAGTCCTAATATTCGTTTAGGAGCCTTTGTAGGTGGAAATTTCACAACTACATTTAGAACTTGGGATGCTAAGTTAGGCGATAGAAAGTTAGAAAGTTTTTCTCCTGATGCTAATGGTGGAAATGTGCAGTTGCTTCCGTTGAGTTATCATTTTGGAATAAACCTTATGGTAAATTCGTGGCCATTGCGTAAATTATGGGATAATATCATGTCCAGTTCTACAAGCGGAGTGTCAGGTGTTGTGAGAAATTTGCAGCTTAGACCAATATATTACTAGGCAATAAACACTTTTCTTCTAAATTTTATAGTTTTTAACATAGACTGTTTGGAAATGTCGGAGTAATTATGTTAAAAAAAGAACAAAAAAAACTTATTCGCACGGCTTTAATGGAATATCGCACCATGCTCTTTAAAAATTTTAAAGGCACTGCCGATGAAAAAAATCGTATTGGAAAAGTGAATAAGTTGTTACAAACTTGGAAAGTGTAAAGCGACAAATAAAAAACCTATAAAACTTGCAGATTTTTGTTAACATTCATATATGTCAACAAAAGATCCTTTTATTGGAAAGCAAGCAGGTAAATGTGTAATAGAGGAGCTCATTGGTGAGGGCGGTACGGCTTATGTGTATCGCGCTCATAATGAAGCCTTTAAAATGGATAGGGTGATTAAAATCCTAAAACCAGAGTTTTCTGCTGATGAAGATTACTATCCACGCTTTAAGCAAGAAGCCCAATTAGTAGCTCGCTTGGATCATCCCAATATACTGCGGGTTTTTGATACTGGGATGTTCGAAAATCATATTTACATAGAAATGGAATACATAAAAGGGGTGACTTTGCGCGAATATATGATGCGTCATGGTCGTCTCCCTGAAAAAACCATTTTAAATATGGCTTTACAAATAGTGGGGGCCTTGCGTTTTGCCCACGAATTGGAACTTAGCACTCCTGAAGGCGTAAGGGTGCGAGGGATTTTACACCGGGATATTAAACCAGAAAACATCATGATCACTCCCAATAAAGAGGTGAAGCTGATGGATTTTGGAGCCGCTGAGGTTCTGACAGTAGCTGCAGCGGCTGCGTCGGGGGGTAAGATTTTTGGTACTTTGGCCTATATGAGCCCCGAACAAATTTCTGGTTACAAATTAGATGTACGCAGCGATTTTTTTGCCCTGGGAACTGTAATTTATGAGATGTTCACTGGGCAAAAAGCCTTTCCCGCCGAAGGTTTACATGAGCTTATGGAGCAAGTTAAGACAGGCAAGTATCAACCTGTGCGCAAATTGCGCCGTTCCATATCGCCTTTGACTGAAGAATTATTAGATAAACTACTATCTTCTCGACCTTCCCGTCGCCCCAATGACGCAGCAGAAATCGAAGAAGATTTAAAAATTTGCCAACAATTTTATTCCATTTATGGCACGGGTGCGCGTATAAAGGTACCTATTTCTTGGCGCAAATATTTTTCTGAAATATCTTTAGGCATGTCTTTTGTGGCATTGGTGTTATCGTTATTTGCAATATTTGGCAAAAATCCAAACATATCGTTGTTAAACTATAGTGGCGAGTCCGCAGAAGCCCAAGTGATGATACACCAAGCTAAATTGTTAGAACAAAAAAACAAAATAAGTGCAGCCATAGAAGAATACCTAAAGGTGCCCGAAGGCACTAAAGAATATGTAGAAGCGCAGACACACGCTGCCAGTTTGTATTACAGTCGCTTAAAACAATTGAGTAAAGCTCGTTCTATTTTAGAGTCCTTGCGTACCAAAGGGGTGAATGATCCCTATGTGGATGCGATTTTGGGGCTTATCTACTATCAAATGGCCTTGTATCCAGAAGCTAGGCAACGCTTGGATGCCTCTTTGGAGTCCAATAAAACGCCAGTATTGGAAATAGACGACCAATTTAAAGATGATATACAATACTTTTTGTCCATGGCTTGGGATAGAGAATATAGACATATCAATAAAGATCCTAAAGTTTTGGAAAAAGCATTAAAAGCTTGGAGTTATTACTTAGATGTCAGCTGTGAGTCGGGGAAAAATTTAAAAAGTAGCCGTTGTCAACATGCGCAAAAAAGAAAAAATGCTTTAGCTAAGTCATTATTGTAGTTTGTATATCTAAGATTAGCTATATTAACAACTTAGTCCCATTGTGGGATGTTTTTATGTTTTTATGATTTTTGGAGTTTTTGATGAGAAAGCCTAAGCGTGGAATTTTAATTAGTCTTAGCCCATACGAAAAACGCATTGCTATTATGGAAAACGGAGAATTGGCAGAACTTGTAGTAGAAGGAGTCAGTTCACAACGAACTTTAGGTAATATATACAAAGGTGTTGTACAAAAAGTTTTACCTGGTTTAAAAGCTGCTTTTATAGATATGGGTTTAGAAAAAGCTGGTTTTTTACACCAGAATGATGTTATAGATCGCAATGCTGTTTTACACAGAGAATTTGGTGATGATGAAGATAGCCAAGGTGCTGTGGAAGAATTAAGCATAGATCAAATGCTCGAAGAAGGGCAAGAGATCATGGTGCAGGTTATTAAAGAGCCCATCAGTACCAAAGGGGCGCGTTTAACCACTCATTTGTCCTTTGCTGGTCGCTTTTTGGTGTGTATGCCCAACACAAATTTTGTGGGAGTTTCCAAAAGAGAGCGCGATGGTCAGCGCCGCCGAGAATTAAAACGCATTGTGCGTCGCTTAAAATCCCGGGATGTGGGATATATAGTGCGCACCAATGGTTTGGGGGAAAGCGAGGCGGAAATTGCTAAGCAAATCTCAGTTTTAGAATCTAAGTGGGAACTCACCAAAGAAAATTTTGAAAATTATCCTCCTGAAACCTGCATTTATCAAGAGTCTGACTCGGTGGAAACTACCATTAGGGAATATTTTTCGGATGATACAGATTATATCTATGTAGATGATAAAGATGAATATCATATTATGCGCGATTATGTGAAAGTTTTATCCCCCGATAAAATGAAAAAAATTAAGCTTTGGTCTAGTAACGAAAGTCTGTTTGAGCATTTTAAAATAGAAGATGACTATGAACGCACGCTTTCTCGGTCGGTACGCTTACCCCGAGGCGGAAACTTGATCATCGAACAAACCGAAGCTCTAGTTTCCATAGATGTAAACACTGGTCCTAAAGTGCACGGCAAAGATCAGGCCAAAAATATTTTAGAAACCAATATTGACGCTTGCCATGAAATTTCCAAGCAGCTGCGTTTACGAGATATTGGTGGTTTAGTGGTCATAGACTTCATAGATATGGATAGTGACGAAGATCGCGAGACCATAAACAATGAATTTAGAAGGGCAATTCGTAGCGATAAAGCGCCAATATGCTATATTCCCATTAGTCAGTTTGGCCTTATGGAAGTTACTCGCAAAAGAGTGCGCAGTAATTTAATGACTGAAAAAACCACCACCTGTTCTGCTTGTGGAGGTTCAGGATTTGTCTATTCTTTAGAAACCACCATTTCTTTGATAGATCGCTGTTTAGCTCGTGCCCATCGCCGCGGTAATCATAAGCATATTACATTATTGCTTTCAAGTCCTATTATCGAGGTGTTTACCCAAGATTTAGCTCGCTATTTCCACTATTTGGAACATAAGCACAGTGTTAAATTAGATTTAGTAGAAGATGAGTCTGCACCTAGTAGTCATTTTGCCATGTATGACACTAAGACTGGTGAGGAAATTACAGAATTATATTCATTTGCTTAAATAGATAATAAAAGGAGTATTTATGAGAAAGTTTTTTGTTGTAGCGTTGGGGCTATGGTTGTGGTCTTGTGGTACCGATAAAACAGCCAATCCTTTAACACCGGAACATTTGCAAGATTCGCTGTATTACTCATTAAAAGACAGTTTGCTTGAGAGCTTTAATCAAGCAGGCTACGATGAAATGGTTACTGATAGTGTTTATGATAGGCTGTATGCACAGTTTTATGACGAGCAGATGGAAAAAATCGAATCGCGTTACGACTCCATAACCCAACACACTTTGGATTCTATAGTGGGTAATAGAGATAGTGTAATGAGTTATAGGGATTCCATGCAAAATGCAGAGTTGGATAGCTTGCGCGGAACTATTTACGACTCCCTATATAATGAAGTGTATTGGGATTTGTATAGTGAAAATGCTCAGAAAAATCTCAGCGCTTATGTATATGCCTCAAGTAAATATCTAATGCCCGCCACCTATGATTATCAAGACTCTCTTTACGAAGATATGTCGGTTTCACATTTGATTAAGATTAACATAAATAACCTAGCATCGGGAGGAGTATTACAAAGCAAACCTAGTTATAAGGTGACGGTAAAGGCTAGAGTACCAGGTTTTACAGAAACGGCTGTGCTCACCAAAAATGTCTCTTCTACTACAGAATTTGCTTTAACCCCCGCTTTAAAATGGGATGCTTTGGCAAAGTTAGCAGATATTTTAGAGACACAAATTGAGTATGAAGTTACAGTTTTACACAATGATAAAGAGTTTACCCTTGATGCTGGAAATCGCTCTCTTGAGGTGATGCCAATTAATGTGATGCCTTATTACTATACCTATACCGATGGAACTGCTCCTAAAATCAAAGATTTTTATACTCGGTGGGTACAGGTAGTGGGTGATTCTATGAGTGCTTTGATACAGGGTGCCAAGGCTCAACACCCCGATAAAAAAATGGTAGGCTACCAAAATCCTGGAAAAGATTCAGCTTTGGTGGCGCGTAAACAAGTGGAGGCCATTTACAAAGCTATTAAGGCTAGGAATGTGGCTTATGTAAATAGTGCTATTTCTGGAGCTGGACAGCGAGTGCGTACCCCTTCACAGACTTTGCGTGATAAATCTGCTGTATGTATAGATGGTGTTATACTATTTGCCTCTGCCATCGGAGCAGTGGGACTACATCCAGTGATTGTTGCCGTGCCAGGTCATGCTTTTGTGGGGTGGAAAACTTGGGAAGATTCTGATGAAATGGAATTTTTGGAAACAACTATGGTAAACACAGGGACATTTGCCAATGCACGCACTTCTGCCACAACGGCTTACAATGATGGCGTGACTGCTGGAGATGTGCAAATCATCGATGTTTTGGCCATGCATAAGAAAGGGCTTACACCCTTTCCTGTAATCTTAGAATACTAATAGACTTCAATATTCCAGCGGCCGTTTTGACGGAATTCTTTCTTCATAGCAGCCCAGTCTAAGCCCTCTTGGGCGGCTCGTTGGGCAAAAACATCATCTACAGATTTTTCCATATTCTTCATACCGCAGAGGTAAAAGGAGAAATTACCTTCTTTGAGCAAATTCCAAATATCTTCTTGATTTTCGGCGATTTTATGCTGCACATAAGTCCTTTTTCCATTGCTAATTTCGCTGGAAAAAGTCTGAAAAGCTTCGAAGGTTTCTTCGGTCATATATTGGTTTAAATCGTCATTTTCTCTATTCATATAAATGTTTTCCATGGCGTTACGCACACCATAATAGAGAATAACTCTGCCTTTCCACGATTTTCTTTCTTTGTAAATACGATGTATAAAAGCTCTAAAGGGCGCAATGCCTGTGCCCGCAGCCACCATAATTAAGTTGACATTTTCGTCTTGGGGTAAAAAGAAGGTGCGCCCAGTGGGGCCAATAATGGTGATTTTATCGCCAATTTTAGTGTCGCAAAGGTAGTTGGATGTCAATCCCCGCACTTCGTTGCCATCTTCGTCGTCAAAAACCACTCGTTTTACACAAAGAGTTACGGATAAACCGCAGCCGTGGTCGCCATTGCGCGAAGATGCGATGGAGTAGAGTCTGACTCGGTGGGGTCTGCCATTTTCTTGGGTTCCAGGGACTATAACTCCAATGGATTGCCCTTCTAAGTATTCAATGTTAGAGTCTGAAATGTCTAAAATAATATTGCGAATATCCACATCAGTGTCTTCTTCTGTGAGGCGTTCATTGCCTAATATTCTAGCAGTAAAAGGCTCACTAGGTCTATAGGATTTTGCAGAATCAGGGATTTCGTATTTTAAAACTTTCATAATAAACTCGCCAAATAAATTTGATAAAATTTAACAATTTAGGCGAGAAGCTAAAACCATAACTCCACAAATACCTGCTCTATTGCCTAAAAATGGTGCTGAAAGGTAGTTTTCAGCTCGGTTAATGGCACTTAAAGCGTAGTTTTGACTTAGATGTAAGTATTTTTGATGTACCAACTGATGCAAATGAGTTTGTTGCATTACGCCACCGCCTAAAATAATCCTTTCGGGAGATAAAATCATGCTTAAGTTTAGCACCGCATGGGCTAAATATGTGGCTTCTAATTCCCAAACTTCGGGATTTACACTTAATTTTTGGCCGGGTTTTTTCCACCGCTCCGCTATGGCGGTACCCGAGGCTAAACCTTCTAAGCAATTGCCGTGAAAAGGGCATATCCCAGGAAAATCATCGCTAGGGTCTTGGGGAATTAATATATGGCCCATTTCAGGATGCAAAGCTCCATGGATGGGGTCGCCTTGGACTATGACTGCGCCGCCCACTCCTGTACCTACAGTTATATACACTAAAGGGTTACAGTTTTGTCCAGCTCCGTGTTCCCATTCTCCCAATGCTGCCGCATTTACATCGGTGTCCCAGGCTATAGGGACACCAAGTTTTCGAGAAAAATAACCCACCACATCGCTTTGGGACCAGTGCTTTTTAGGCGTGTTTAAAATATGGCCATAAGTGGGGGAAGTTGGCTTCAAATCTATGGGACCAAAACAGCCTATACCCAAAGAAATTAAATCTTTTTTAAAAGGGAGAAAAAAGTCCAAGCATTTTTGCAATGTTTCTTGGGGAGTAGTAGTGGGAATGGTAGTAGAATGGCTAATATTTAGGGCATCGGTTCCCACCGCACAGACGAATTTAGTGCCACCGCCTTCTATGGCTCCGATTAACTTAGGAATTGTTGGGCTCATTTCTGCTAATAGACTTTTGTAATGCTTTAGCTCTCTCTTTGGGCGTGGGTATTCTTTTGATTAGAATATATGAAAGTATCCATAAAAGCCCTAAAGTCAGCAATGTTAGCGGTAAAACCGTGTCTTGGGGTAAATACTGTGCCTGTTGCAATACTCTGAAAATGCCAGCCGCTATCATGGTTAAGCCCACAATAAATGTAAAGCGAGAAATTGTATCTATAACTAAAACAGCTGTGCCTAGAAAGCCTAAAACAGCGGGGAGCCCCCAATGAACGCCAGGTAAAAAACCTAAAGAAGTAAGTAACCAACCAGTGCCGACTAATATAATAACAAAGGGTAAAAGTAATTTTCTCATTCAAAACCTTATAATTAATTTACAACCATCAGCCTTATGTGTCAATGCTTTCTGCTTTATTTAGTATATCATTAATGCTTTGGATCTGCGACTTGAGCTTCTCTAGCCTTTCACCTTGAAGTTTTGGTGTGGCTATCATACGCTTTAATTCGGGGTTTATCCAGCGCCCGCGCTCATCTTTAAAGCCAAAATGTAAGTGAGGACCAGTAACTCTGCCACTGGCTCCAGTAGTGCCGATAACTTGGCGCGCTTGCACTCTTTGGCCATTGCGAACTGATCTTCGATGTAAATGCAAATACCAACTAGAACTATTGTCTTTATGTCTAATGGCAATTTTATTGCCGCTTAAATTATCATAACCTGAAACAGTAACCACGCCTTCGGCTACGGCATATACAGGCGTGCCTACGCGAGCGGAATAATCTACCCCGTTATGAAGTCTGCGCACGCCAGTTACTGGGTGTAAACGCCACCCAAACCCAGAAGTAATATGCATGCGATCTAAGGGATAGCGTAAGCCAGAATAAACCAAAGCTTCGCCATCGCGAGTGTAGTGGGCGTTAAATGTGGATTTAGGATCTTCATCTTCGTACAAAAAAGCCTGATGATGCCCAGCCACTCGTCCACCATATTCGGCAAAAAGCACTTTACCTGAAATCCATATACTGTCTTGAAACCACCTTTCTTCTAAAAGAACTTTGAATGTATCGCCAGGCTGAGCGTGGGTGCGAAAGGGGATTTTGCACATAAGCACGCCGTTCACCACTTGCACCATACGAGAAGAAATCTCTGCTGCACGCAGCATGCCATCGAGGGTGGAGCCAGCTTCTAAACTACCTGTATGTACACGATAATTTATGGTGGTGGGTTTCTCTATGCGTTGATATTCCCATTGCTTATCTTGGTTAAGCAATGCTTGGTGGTAAAGAGCAGCATGTTCTTTATAACGGAAAAAATTTGGTTTAGAGGAATCCTGCGCGGGAAATCCCACGACAAATTGATCATCTACCTTTAGTTTAAATAATTCCACAGAATCTTTAATTGCGTTGATGATATTGATAATGTCTAGGTTTTCTAAACCTGTGCGACTAAGTGTCTGAAACAACCCTTCGTTAGCTTCTACATATACATCTTTGTAAACGCCATATTTAGTCAAGGTTCTTTGTAAAGCGAGCTCTGTGAACTGTAAAGAATCTAGCTTTGCTTGTAAATGCGAATTTTGTTCATTTAGTGAGGGACTACAACTCAATAACAATAATCCTAAAACCCACAAAAAAATAAAAGTTGTAAAATTGGGATATAAAAGATAGGTTTTAGTCATAAGCTTTTTAAGATAGAGAAAAATCCCCTGATGTCAAGCACAAAAGGGGAATTTTTTAAAACTAAAGCAAAGATTAAGTTTTTTTGGCTTTAAAGTAATTGATAATACCACCTGGAATCCAAACTAATGTAGGAATTAAAAACACAGTAAAGGTAGTCGAAACTATTAGCCCACCGATGGTGGCAATGGCCATGGGTTGACGGAATTCTGCTCCATCGCCTAATCCTAAAGCCAAGGGTAACATAGAGCAAATTGCAGCGATATTAGTCATAATTATAGCTCGTAGTTTGTTTCTTCCTGCTTGTATCAAAGATGTACGCATATCCGCATTGGTATTGCGTCGAATTTGGTTACTTTCGTCTAGTATCAGAATAGCGTTGTTCACCACCACTCCCACTAGCATAACCATGGCCATGAGCGAAACTATGGAAATAGCTTTGCCAGTTACAAACAGAGACCATATTACTCCTATTAGTCCCAGCGGTAGGGTCATCATAATAAGCACCGGTTGCCAGAAAGATTCTAAAATGGCCGTGAGCAATATGTATGTTAATATAATTGCCATAATAATAGCCACAGTAAAGTCTAAAAATGCATCGGCCATCATTTCGGCATCACCACCAAAGTGCACATAACAATCCCCAGGCAATTGGGTGCTTTCTAGCTCTTTAACAATGTGACTCTGTACTTCTCCTGCGGTAAATCCAGGTAGCACATTAGAGCTAACTGTCACCATGCGCAAACCTCTTTTACGGGCGATTTGGCTAGGACCACTTTCTTGGGTTTGTTCTACTAAGTTTGAGATAGGGGTCGGTCCTCTGGGGGTTTGTACATTGATAGATAACAAGTCTTCTCGGGCAAAGTAGTCGCTTTCATCAAGTTTAACAAAGATATCTGTTTCTTCGTCGTAAGCGCGTAACATGCCACTTTCTGTTCCGTGAACTAAAGAGCGTAGCACCCCAGCAACTTGGGCCGGCACTAAACCAAAATCAGCAATGGCGGAGCGTTTGGGGCGCATAACCATTTCAGGTTTACCTGCAGTCCAATCACTATAAACATCAATTACTCCAGGAACTTGGCCGGTGATTGCTTGTAGGATAGAATCAGCAACACTTAAACTATCTAAGTTACTTCCCAAAATTTGTACATCAAGGTCAGCTTGACCGCCACCACCAGTGGTAGAGTTCGATGCTTTAATACGAATTTCAGCATCGGGAATATCGGCCAATAAAGGTCTAAGTTCAAGGATGATTTCGTCAGTGCTACGATTTCTGTCTTTTTTAGGTACTAGCTTTACCGCTAATCTGGCAGCATTTGCACCACCTATGGAAGACATTCTGCCTCCACTTCCCACGGTAGTATAAATACTTTCTACTTCAGGGATTTTTTTAACACGATTTTCTATTTCTATAGCCACTTCTTCAGTGATATGGATGCGAGTCGCATCGGAGAGCTCTATGGTTACATCAAAAAAGCCTTCATCGGATTTAGGGACAAATTCACTACCTAAAAGTGGGCCAACCACGGCTAAGGAAGCAAGTAAGGAGCCTACAATAGCTATGAGAACTACTGCGCCTTTGGCACTTAAAGAGAATTCTAGTAGCTTTTCATATAAGTTTCTGAATTTTATAAAAACACCTTTTTCTTCCTCTTCTATTAAGTCTTCTTTTTTGGTCTTAATGATGTAAGCGGCCATCATGGGAATTAAAGTAAAGCTTATTAGTAGGGAAACAAAGGTGGCGTAGGCCATGGTTAAACCAAATTCCTTAAAGACCTTACCTACCATGGAACTCATAAAGGCAATGGGTATAAACACCGCCACATTGGTAAGAGTAGAAGCCATTACCGCTACCATTACTTGATTTGTACCTTTTTCAGCAGCTCGTTTGGCACCGCCATCGTGGCGTAAATGAGTGATAATGTTTTCCAGTACCACAATGGAGTTTGTCACCAGCAAGCCCACTGATATTCCCAAGGCCATTAAGCTCACCATGTTGAGAGTAAAGCCACTGGCGTACATAAAAGTAAAAGTGGAAATTACTGAAACAGGCATGGAAATAGCCGCTATAATGGTGGTGCGTAGATTGCGCAAGAAAAGTAATAACACTGCTGCAGTAAAGAAAATGCCTATGCCGATATTTTGATAAACATCGTTAACAGAGTTTTCAATATGCTCGGAGTTATCGTAGGCAATATGTAACTGCAGACCTTCGGGGAGAGTTTTTTCTATCTCGGGAATAGCTCGTCGTAGAGCGCGTACAGTTTCAATAATATTGGCGTCGGAGCGCTTTTTTATATCGAGTCCCACCGAAGTTTGCTGGTTATAGCGCGCAACTTGAGTTACATCTTTAAAGGTGTCGCTAATGGTGGCTATATCAGAAAGTCTCACTATCCCAGTAGCGGTAGGCATTTCCAAAGCGGCTAATTCTTCGATGGATTCAAATTCAGCATTGTAGCGCAAGTTCATTTCTTGTCTTTCTGTGCGCACATTTCCTAGAGGAAAGTTTAAATTTGATCCCATAATAGTTCCTACCACTTGTTCTGCGGTGAGATCACGGGCTTCTAAGTTGTTTTTGTGTAGTTTTACCAAGATTTCTCTTTCTAAACCACCAATAATATCTACACTGGCCACTCCCATAACCTGAGATAGGGCTGGTTTAATATCGTCATCGGCGATAATGCGTAATTCACTAGCGTTAATATCCCCAGTTAAGGCTAAACTTAAAATAGGCATATTGGTAATATCTAACTTCGAAATTATGGGATCTTCTAAGTCAAGAGGTAGATCCTTGCGCAGCTGGTCGAGTTTTTCTTTGGCATCGTTAGCCGCCACATTAATATCTAGCCCCATCTGGAATTTAAGTACCACAATGGCAAAACTTTCAAAAGCAAAAGAAATAACTTCGTCTATGCCATCGAGCAGCTCAAGTTGTTCTTCAATTTCTTCTAATACAGAGTTTTCTATCTCTCTGGGGCCTGCTCCAGGGTAAATTAGTTGTATAGTGACATAGGGAATATCAAATTCCGGCATCATAGCTACGGGAGTAAGGCGAAATGTATAAATACCAAACACTACAAAAGTAGTGAGTATCATTAACATTAAAATAGGTCTATATATACTTGTGCGAATCATGGAATAACCTTAATTTTTGCGCCAGATTGTAAATTGTTAAAGCCTTCGAGTACAATGGTATCTTCTGGATCAAGGCCTTCTGTAATTTGGGTAATGTTAGTTGATGTGATACCAGTTTTAACCACCACTTTTTCGGCGATATTGTCTTTTACTTTATAGACAACATGACGCCCATGTTCATACAAAAGAGCATGGTTGGGCACGCATAGGGTGGTATCTGTACGCAGATTTACATAAGCATCTACAAACATATTGGGCAATAGCAAACGATCTTTGTTTTGGAAAGTTACTTCCACAGGGAAAAATCTAGTCATGGGGTTGGCGGCCAGGGGAACTTCCGTGACTTTCCCATAAATTGTTTCGTTGCCTACTTTTATATATGAGTCCATACCTTTTTTAAAGCGATGGATTTCTTCGCTAGTGATGTTTAGCATTAGTAAAAGCTTGTCAATTTTACTAATAGATGCAATATAAGAACCTGCTTCAACTGTATTTCCTAATTTAAAGAAAATATCTGTTACCACACCAGTTTCAGTGCTGGTTAATGATGTTGCTTTGGTTAACTTTTCAAAGTTAGTGCGGGTGGTCTTAAGCTGCATTTCAACTTCATCTAGTTGTTGTTTAGTGATGCCACCTTTCTCATAAACAGCTAACATGCGCTCGTAAGTCTTTTCTAGCAATTCTAGCCCCTGTTTAGCGTTTTGATAGTTGGGGGAGTTTCCATCGGTTTCTAATTCTACTACCACTTGGTCTTTGCGCACAAAACTTCCTACGCGAATGGGGAGTTTAACAATGCGTTCAGAAACAGGTGCTTTGATCATGGTCATATCTGCACCTTGAATACCACCAGAGTATTTGCGTATTTCAGTTATGGGTTGTATTTGTGCAGTAGTTATGCGCACAGGTACTCCTTGCTCCCGTTGTATTTGGGCTAAGCTAGGGGGTAAATTAGAGTCATCTTTTCTGCCGCAACCAGTTAGGATAATACTAGCTATAGCTATGAAAGTTAAAGATTTAAGTATGGATTTATGCATGGTATTCCTCAAAGGTTTCCAGTGGCTAATTGTAGCCGTACTAATGCGTTATTAAAATCTTGTAAAGCTTCTAGGTGTTCTAAGTGTGCTTTACGGACATTGAGACTAGCGTCCAAAAACTCCATTTGAGTTGCTTGGCCGTTATTATATGCCACTTCGGACATTTCTAAAGTTTGTTCTGCTAAATCAATGGTTTCTTTACGCAGACCAATTCTGCGTATGGCATCTGTGACTGATGTGTATTCCTTTTCAATTTGCAAACGCATACCTCTTTCGGCATTGTCGCGTTGAATGCGAACTTTAGCAATCTCGGTTCTACTTTGAGTCATTTTTTCTCTAGTTTGGAATCCGTTAAATAAGTTCATTTGAAAAGCTATATACACTTTTTGATCAGGTTGAAAGTCAAAATCAAAGGCTCCGTTTGTGGCACTTATCCATCCAGCGCTCGCTCCTGCAACTAGCATGGGAAGGTAATCTGCTCTGTTGATTTTAAGTACCTCTTGTTGTAGTTCTTCGCTGGATTTTAGCTGTTTAATTTCGTGTCGTTGGGAAATAGCTGTACTAAAAGTTGTGTCGGGTAGTTCTGGGTTACTGCCAGGATCTGTTAGTTCCCCAACAAAATTCACATCGGGATCCCAGGGCATTCCCATTTGCAAAAGCAAAGCGTTTTGCGCCAAGCGTAAGTCGTTTTCCATTTTGTCTAAGTCAGATTCTAAATCTTTGATTTGCAAGCGAGCTCTATTAACAGTTATTTCGCTGGCTAAGCCATTTTCTAAGGAGATTTCAGCAATTTTAAGGTGGTTGTTAGCTAATTCAATGCTTTTTTCGTATAAATCAATGGCGGCTTTAAAGTAAAGAATTTGATTGAAACTTTGGGTGATTTCAGAGCGCAAAGCTGCTTGGGTAACATTTATGCCATCTCTGGTGATTTGGTCAAACTTTTTGGCAATGGACACTCCTGTGGAGATTTTCCCTTGAGCATACAGTACTTGCTGCAGTTCAAATTGAATAGCGGTGGTGTAATCTTTAGTTAATGAAGAAAAGTCCATCATTCCCCCCAAGTCTTGAGCTAAGGCTGCAGTGGGAGCGCTAAACATGGGAGAAGTGGGATCCATAAAAACGCCAGAATTTACAAAGGGGTTTTCGTCGGAGTCGCCACCGCCGCTAAAGGCACTAAATTGGTCAAAAGCCCTTTGGTATTGAGCACTTAGGTTTAAACTGGGCCAAGCGTTTCCATAGGCTTCGCTCACTTTAGCCTGCGATTCTTTTAGGGTTTCTTGCATAAGCTTAATATCGGGGTTGTTTTCAAGGGCAACCTCTATAGCTTGGTCTAGGGTATAAGTTGCTCCAAAGCAAAAACTTACAACGCTAGTTAATATGATTATAAAAGATTTTTTCATAGGTGATTAATTCTGGTATGTTTATATTCGTTTTAGATTTCAAAATTACTATTTAAAAAATGGTGTTTTGTGTTTTATCGCTGAATTAAGCTATATAGTCGATTAAGCTAACTATTTAATCTGTAGAATTTAATAAATTATTTTAGTGGCTTGAAAGGCTTAAATTTCTTATATTTCTTTTGAATCCAGTTAGGGTTCAACCAGATTTAACAATTTAACTTAACCATTAGGTCTATGCATCCGTCATTAAACTCTAAGATTATAACGCCCCAAGAAGCGGCATTACAAATAAATAACAACGAAGTTTTAGGTTTTAGCGGTTTTACACCATCGGGTTATCCCAAAGTTATCCCAGTAGCATTAGCAGAAAGAGGCGAACAAATTCGTGCCCAAGGCGAGGATTTTGGCGTTGCTGTATATACTGGAGCATCCACTGGCGATGAATTAGATGGTGCTTTAGCTCGCGCTGGCATTATGAAAGTTCGTATGCCATACCAATCAAACCGAGATGTGCGTGCCGGTATTAATAACGGCACTATTCAATATTTCGATCAGCACTTATCTCACATGGCAAAATTAGTGCGCCAAGGTTTTGTACCTCCTCCCACTACGGCTATAATAGAAGCGGTAGATATTGAAGTTCAAGGAGATACTGCTCATGTTTATTTGGCTGGGTCTGGAGGCTGTTCCGCTACTTATATGATGGTGGCAGATCGAGTTTTCATTGAATTGAATTCATTTTATGGTCCTGGGTTAAAAGGCATGCACGATGTCTATATTCCTTGTGCTCATCCTTGTGTGGATTCCATTCCTCTGCTTTCTGCAGGAGGTCGTATTGGCAAGCCTTATGTGGAAATTCCCGTAAGCAAAATCGCCGGTATAATTGAAACTAACATGCCAGACCAGATGGGTGGTTTTGTGGATCCTGACGAAGAGTCTAAAACCATAGCAGCTCATATTTTAGACTTTTTGCGCCACGAACGCCAAAAAGGTCGTTTGCCAGTAGATTTGCCTTACCAAAGCGGTGTGGGAAATGTGGCCAACGCGGTTTTAGGCTCCATGGCAGAAGATCCCAACCAAGCTCCACTTTCTTTGTTTACGGAAGTTATACAAGATTCGATTTTTCAAATTATTGAAAATGACAAGTTGGTAGTGGCGTCGGGAGCGTCTTTAACGCTATCTATTCCTGGCCAAGAAAAGCTTAAAGCTAATTTGGATCAATGGCGCGATAAATTCGTGATTCGCCAACAAGAAATTTCCAATAACCCTGAAGTGGTGCGCCGCTTGGGAACTATTTCCATGAATACGGCCATAGAAGTGGATATTTTTGGAAATGCCAATTCTACTCACATGGTGGGAACATCTATGATGAATGGCATTGGTGGATCTGGTGACTTTACTCGTAACGCATATTTACCCATATTTATGACTCCTTCCACAGCTAAGGGGGGAGCGGTGAGTTGCGTGGTTCCCATGGTTAGTCATACGGATCATCACGAACACTCTACGCAGATTTTTGTGACGGAGCGCGGCTTGGCTGATTTGCGGGGATTATCTCCAGTGCAACGGGCTAGGGAAATTATTAAAAATTGTGCCCACCCCGATTACCAGCCCCTGCTTACAGATTATTTAGAATATGGACTTAAAAATGCTAAAGGTATTCATACACCTCATACGCTTTCCCGTGCATTTGAGTTCCATACTCGCTTTTTAGAAACTGGTAGCATGCTACCTTAATTATTGGATAAAATTATGTTGAAAAAAATAGATCATATAGGAATTGCAGTTCCTTCCATAGAAGAAGCTCGGAAATTTTATGAAGATGTTTTAGGTTTAAAGCTCGACAATATTGAAGAAGTGCCTTCGCAAAAAGTTAAAACAGCTTTTTATGATATAGGTGGCGTATGGATTGAACTGTTAGAACCTACTTCAGATGATTCTCCCATCGCAAAGTTCTTGGAAAGGAACCCGAGAGGGGGAATGCATCACATCGCCTATCTTTCGGATGATGTGAGTGCAGAACTTAAAAATGCAGAAGAAAAAGGTGTGCAATTAATAGATAAAACTCCTCGCGGTGGCGCGGGAGGCATGGATATAGGCTTCCTGCATCCCAAATTTACAGGGGGAGTTTTAACAGAATTTTGTTCACCACAAGAATAAGTAACCAGATATATATTTTAAAGGGAATTTTATGATAAAACAAGAACTGCTCGATGAATTAAGAGAACGCAAGGCCAAAGCTTTTGCGGGTGGAGGCGAAGAACGCATTGCGAAAAGACATGCTCGGGGGCAGATGACTGCTCGGGAGCGAGTGGATGAGCTGTTTGATAAAGACTCCTTTCAAGAATCTGGTGCTTTAGTAGATCACGACTGTACTTCTCATGGTTTTGACAAGCGTAGCATGCCTGGGGATGGTGTGATTACAGGTGTTGGCTATATAGATGGTCGCCCTGTTTCTGCTTTTTCCCAAGATTTTACCGTGGGTGGCGGTGCTTTAGGGCGTATGCACTCGCTGAAAATTAGCGATGCCATGGATAGAGCGGGTGAATTAGGTATGCCTTTTGTGGCCATAAATGACTCCGGAGGCGCACGCATTCAAGAAGGTGTAAACTCCTTGTCGGGTTATGGACAAGTGTTTTACCGCAATGTTTATTTATCGGGAATTGTACCGCAAATAGCCATTATTGCTGGACCTTGTATGGGTGGTGCGGCTTATAGCCCAGCGCTTATGGATTTTTTGATTATGACCAAGCAAAAAGCTACTAATATGTGTATTTGTGGCCCTGCAGTTATACGCGCAGCCACTGGGCAAGTGGTAACCGCCGAAGAGGTGGGCTCTGCAGATATGCACGCTACCGTTTCTGGAAACATTCATTTTGTTGCCAACGACGATAAACATGCGTTAGAAATCACCCGGAAATTATTGTCTTTTTTACCAGCTAACAATATGCAAGATCCACCGCATAATTTAAGTCCGCAAATTACCCTTGAGAAAGACGAAGGCATGAATGAAATTGTACCAGAAGAAAACCGTCAACCTTTAGATATTTACAAAGTGATAGAACGCTTAGTAGATGGCGGTGACTTTTTAGAAGTACAAAGAGATTTTGCCAAAAATATCGTAGTGGGTTTTGCCCGCATCGACGGTGTGGTGGTGGGTATTATTGGTAACCAACCCACACAAAAAGCAGGAACTTTAGACATTGACGCTTCTGATAAAGGCGCGCGCTTTATTCGTTTCTGTAATGCTTTTAATATTCCTT
>LSQX01034491.1_pt1 | contig 41705 bp, 37 predicted proteins | sample 654561 | NCBI WGS metagenome assembly LSQX01 (sample SAMN04489861, study PRJNA283612) | anaerobic digester metagenome | isolation source: 4 biogas reactors fed with cattle manure at either 37C or 55C with and... | place: Denmark: Kongens Lyngby | collected 2014 | reverse complement strand
AAACACCCGCTCATCGCCACCATGATCACCAACAACACAGCGAGTAAAGCCCATCTGCGATTCCTCAAGGCTCTCTCCTCCATTCTCAGTGGGGATTGTTTCCCCAATCACAGTTTAGTTCACCGCGGTTACATAAATTCCCTGGTTTGTCTCCATGCGGAATTAGACCTGTCTAAGGCGCTAGCTCAGTGATAAAAAAGCCCTGGAGAGGGCTTGACTGGCACCCGGGTAGGATTTTTCAGAAAGATGAAGAAGTTATTCGGCTAAAGAGGGTGGTAATATGTCTGTTTCCGTGAGATTTCTTCATACCGCTGATCTTCATCTGGGTATTCCTGTTCAGGGGTTTTCTAGGGCGTCTAGGGATCTGGAAGCCCGATTGATGGATGCAAGTTTTCAGGCCTGGAAGGAGATCTGCGATGCTGCGTTGGCATTTAACGTAGATTTTGTGTTGGCGGCGGGGGATTTGTACCACCAGGAAGCCCGGTCGGTAAAGGCCGCCAGGTGCTTGCAGGAAGGAGTCAGCAGTCTACAGGAAGCTGGCATAGACGTCTATGCTGTGTACGGCAACCATGATCCACTGGGAGATCGTCATGAGCTCTTGGACATGCCAGATAATTTCCATGCATGCCCTGCTGATGAGCTGGGCTATTTCGAGATTGAAAGGGGAGGAGTGACGGCGGCCAGGGTATTGGGAATGTCGTACAAGTCCCGGAGGGAGGGCAGGCCGCTGCACGCCATGCTGAGGCCGCCGGATGATGCAGCGATTAATATCGGGCTGCTGCATACCGCCTTGGATCCCCGGAACCGCAATTACGTGCCCTGCAGCATTGAGGATCTGATGAATCAGGAGCACATAGACTACTGGGCATTGGGGCATGTCCACCAGCCGAAGATCATTCGAGGGGAATCGTCCATCATTGCCTATCCAGGTACTCCCCAGGGGCGCCATCCCGGTGAGCGGGGGGTAGGGGGGTGCCTGTTGGTTGAGCTTACCCAAGGGAAAGATGCCGACATCAAGTTTGTGCCGATTTCACCCTTTGTATGGGAAGAGATTGAGGTCGCCATCGATGGGCCTTGGGAAGATGGGCCCATCAAGAATCTGTCTGAACTAGAACGGCTTCTTAAGAGAAAGGCAGAGCAGCTCTTGGATGAAGGAATCAAAATGCCCGACATGCCCCTGGCAGATACAGCCTGGCAGCCGGAGGGCTATCTAGTGCGCTGGGTCTTGACGGGGCGGGGGCCGGTCCATGAGATCTTAGCGGAGGCAGAAGATGAGATAGATGAGCTGTTGTACTGCCTACGGGAGTTCCAAGAGCAAGAGCCTTTTCTGTGGACAGAGTCCATTCAGGTGCAGACAGGCCCGGCTCTACCAGCATGGGATGAAATGCTGAGATCTTGGCCCTTGGCTAGGCAGCTGGAATCAGTTGCAGAAAGCTGCCTCAGCGATGCGGGCTTAAGAAAGGAGCTGTATGATGCCCTGGGCAGGATCTGGGACACTAGCTATGACCTTGAGCATTTGGATGAGGCGAGGCTGCCGGCAACCCCTGAAGCCGTTGCTCGGATTGTAGAGGAGGCGAGACGGCTGGCCTATGAGAAGCTGTTGGAAGGGGTTGATGTGCCGTGAAGATCCGGCGGCTGTACATAGGGGATTTCGGCATACTCCGCAATCAAACCCTAGATGAGCTGGGGACGGAATTGGTTGTCATCGGCGGGCTCAACCGAGCCGGTAAGACTACATTTCTCCAGGTCTTGAGATATCTCGGTTACGGTTTTCCCCAAGGGGCCAACCTGCCACCGCCGGCCCATGAGTATCATGTGGAGGCCAGAGTGACTGCGGAGGATAAGCTGTGGGATTTGCTGCTGACCGGGTACAGCAAGCCCCGGGTTCGGAGAGCCCGGGGAGAGGTCGGCAGTATAGAGTCGCTGTTTGGCGGACTGGATATGTTCACTTACCACCAGCTCTTTACCATTAGCCTGGATGAACTGCGGCTCTTGCCGGAGGGAGTCGCAAAATCGGATCAGGCAAAGCTGCAGTCGGTCCTGCTGGGAGCAGGGCTTGCCCATGTGGCCAGGCTGCCGAAACTGAAAGCAGAATTAGAAGCTGAAGCGGAGAGAATCGGTGGGAAACTCGGTAATCCCAAAGTAAGGAGATTCAAGCAGTATCACACCCTGATAACGCAGGGGCTGAGGCAGCGAACTGAGGCCCTGGAAGCGATGGATGGATACCGAGCCATGGTGGAGAGGCTGGCAGAGATTGAAGCCCAGATTGAGGATCTTCGCAAGCGGCAGACTGCCGCCGCGCAGCAGGTTGTCAGGATGGAGATCCTGATTCGCAACTATGAAGATTATCGCAGGTGGGCAGAGCTGGGCGGAGTGTTGTCTGAGCCGGAGGCTCAGCGTTTGCTTAGCCATTATCCAGAAGGCCTCTTGGAGAGGGCAAAGGCTTTGCGGGAGGCTTATGCGGCTGCTGCAGCGGACTACCAGGATAGGCTTGCGTCCCTGCGGTATGAGGCAAAGGGTAGGGATGTAGAAACATGGCAGGCAGCCCTTTTGGCCAAGGCCGATGAGATTGATATCGCTGTTCGGAATCTATCTGGTATCTCCATCCGGATCAGCAGCTATGAAAAAGGCCGGGAAGAGCAGCAGGTGGAGGAGCGCCGTTTGCGCAGCGATATCCAGTCAGTGGATCCCGCTTGGCCGGGGGATTTCGAGTACCTTGACAGGATCGTGACAAGAGTTGATGAGGATGAGCTGAAGCAAACAGTAAAAGACCATGAGGCTTTAGAACAGGCAGCCGGAATCGCCCAGCAGCTGGAGCGATTGGATGTCTCGGATTTCGGCAAGCAGTTTAGGAGATATGCCTTGGGTGCTGCAGCCGCGGTGATTCTGGGGGCGATTATTGGATTGGTTTTGCCAGGGCTCGGAATCGGCCTTGCAGTAGCCGGTGTTATAGGATTGGGGCTGTATTATTTCCAGCGCACCATCGCCGAAAACGTTGTCAGGGGCGAGCGGCGCACCCTGAGGGACAAGCTGCAGGAGATTACTAATCCACTCAAGCCCCCTTTGCAGGTCAAGAACCAAGAGGGCTTTCAGCAGCTGGAGTCCCGCCTCCAGCAGGCTAAGTCGAGGCTGGAGTTCTACCGGGGCCTTCTGTGCCTTACAGAGGCGGCCGACGGTGAGCGGTATCTCGACAGGCTGGCTGAGTACAGGCAGTTGTGGCAGAGATATAAGGACTTAGAGAGCAAGGGGAAAGCACTAGATGAGCAGCTGAAAGCAATCCTCCCGGAACTGGAGCGGCTGTCCAGCCTGGCTAGGGATGTGGAAGGCTGGACTGAAGAGGTGCTGCCGGCTTCTGCTTCTTTCAGCCGTCTGGCTGTGCTGATTGAGAAAGCCCAGGAGGATCTGCAGCTAGCCAAAGAGGTCCAGAATGCCAAGCTCAAGCTGGCCGGAATTGAGGAGGAAATTGCTGGGCTGGTCAGAGAAGTCCCGTATCTTGATCCGGAGGGTGACAGCCCGGCTGAGACAGATCCCGCTGGGCTGCTGGATGCAGCTATCCGGGCCGGGGAGAAACGGGTGGTCTATCAGAGGGATGCGGAGGAGAGGAGAACCATTGCTCAAAGGATCAGGCATTCCTTTGGCCGCCGGGAAGATGCTGCATTTCAGTTGATGGCGGCCGATGCCGCAGCTGCCCGGGAAAGCGGTGATGGAGTACTTGAGGTAGATTATCTAGAGATCTTGGAATATCTATATAAAGAGTATCCTGGCGAGAGCAGCCTGCAAGCTGGTTTAGAGGAGGCGGAGGAGGCTTTAGATGATATAGCAGCGGAGCTCAAGGGACTGGAGGCAGAGCAGGATGAGCTGCGGAGGGATGTCAAGGCCTTAGATACAGACGAGACTCTAGCCCAGGCCCAGAAGACAATCGATGATGCCAAGAGGCAGCTTGAGCCTTTGGCCAGGAAATTTGCCGTTCACAGGACAGCGGCCCTCTTCTTGGATACATTGTATAAGCAGTTTCTCGCCGATGCCAAGGATTCGCTCCTCACCCGGGCCAGCGAGGTTTTCCGAGAGCTTACCCAGGGGGATTATGAGCAGATATCGCCCATGGATGATCTGACAGAGGCCGGTTTTCAGGTGATTTCTCAGGAGGGAGAGAAGTACTTGCCGGATGCTCTGAGCCGGGGAACCAGTGAGCAGCTGTTTTTGGCTGTTCGTTTGGGGCGCATTCAGGAAATCCAACCGCCGCTGCCGGTGGTCTTCGATGACAGCCTGGCCAACTTCGACCGCCGCCATGCATACCAGGCTATGCGGGCCCTTAAGAGCCTTGCCCAAAGGCACCAGGTGTTTGTCCTCACCTGTCATCCCGAACTCGTTGAAATGATCGCGGATGTCCAGGGTGATGAGCCGGCGCAGTACTGGCAGCTGGATAGGGGGGTGTTCTCCCGATCAGACTGGCAGAGCCTTGCCAGATTCTTGGATGTCCGAGGGAATGCCTAGGGAAAAGCAGGCCCGTTGTGGGCACACAAGAACCGGGAATTGCAAACCAGAGCAGCAGTAGGTATAATGGATCCAGCCGCTTGATGGTGTCAGGCGACTGGCGGGCCCTGGGAGGGGCCCAAAAGGCGCCGGGCTGGAATCCAGCAGCAGGTATGATGATTAGCCTGTGGGACTCAATGGCTTATTGGGAACCACAGGTTTTTTTCCTCAATAAGGGGGAGCAGTATGGATGAAATGGCCCGTTACAAGGTCGGGCGACGGGTTTCTTGGCTGACTATCATAGGCAATATCCTCTTGGCGGCGGTCAAGGCTGTAGTAGGTGTGCTCTCCGGGAGCTCAGTCTTAATTGCCGATGCAGTCCATTCCTTGTCCGATGTGGCAACAACGGTGGTGGTCCTGTTTGCCCTGCGGATTGCCAAGACGCCGCCTGATGCAGAACATCCTTACGGCCACGGCCGGGCTGAAAGTATCGGCGCCAAGGTGCTGGCGGTGATGCTGGTCCTCATGGGCCTCAGTATAGGAGGGACTGCTGTCAGGCAGCTCTTTGTCGGTACCTATACCATACCCGGGCAGATGGCTATCTGGGCTGTCTTGCTTTCAATCGTTGTCAAAGAGGCCATGTACCGCTACTCCATGGCGGTGGGCCAGCGGATTAACAGTACTGCCCTGATTGCCGATGCCCTGGAGCATCGCTCCGATGCCATGTCATCTGTGGCGTCCTTGATCGGCGTCGTCGGTGCCAGGCTGGGATACCCCGTATGCGATCCTTTGGCAGCAATTGTGGTCTCAGCCTTCATTGTGAGGATGGGAGCGGGGATCTTTCTAGAATCCTCTCATGAGCTGATGGATGCCCAAGTTCACGGAGCGCTGGCAGCAGAAGTTGAAATGCATGCCAGCAGCGTACCGGGGGTCGAGCACGTTGACGAAGTGAGGATCAGAAAGTACGGTGCTTATCACTTTGTCGATATGAAACTCAGTGTAGATAGGGATCTGACAGTCTGGGAAGGACACGCCATCGCTTCTCAGGTGAAAAGCAAGCTGCAGAACTCGGTGCCCACCGTGGGGGATGTGCTGGTGCATATTGACCCATATCCGGATCATCACGATCTAGGAGGTTCAGGCAGCTAAACTGGCAGACAGGTAAGGGGTGGATGAGCTCCACCCCTTTACGATGCACGGACTTACCTTCTTAGCCTCGAACCTGACCTCTTCTGGCCTGCGTTACCTGAAGACTTCAACCTGCCTAGTCCTATGGCGCCAAGGGGTCCGGCAGCGACTCCCTTTAGAATGCATCTTCAGCTCTTTTCATATCCCGGCTGGCGGTAACATCTATCCCCGTATCCAATATATTGGGCAGAATCACATCGCCGGTTCTCACCGGGGCAGTTACTTCCACCTTTGCCAGGATGCGCATGGCATCGGCCAGCAGCTCTTTGGGAACAGCCTCTGTGGTCCTGACAGGCAAGAGCGGCAGGCTCCCATTGCGGATCCTGACTGTGGTTGTCAGCACCCGCCTGGGGTCCAGTATCTCATTTCTAGCATATACCTCTCCTCGCCGGCATTGAGCCCCGGTGATGGAAAGCTCTCCATCGGCATTCCTGGTTACTTCCAGCTGGCAGCCGGTAGGACAGGTGATGCAGGTCATCTTTCGCTCAAGCTCTTGACTTACCTGAGTACCTATCGCCATCTGTGTTCTCCTCCCTCCTGATGCACGCTGGCTATCTGGGTTCTGCCTTGAGGCAGAGTTCCCGGCCCTGGACAGCTCCCGCCTCTCGAAGGCTGTCCCAGTGCTGCGGCTTCAGCCTGATTTTCAGCATTTCACTGGGCCGCACCTGGCGTTTCCGGGCCAGGGCAACGCCGCCGAGGGACAGGGTGATGTCATCCATCGGCTGCATCACCCGCAGGTAGAGGTCCACCTCGGCGCCTGGGGTTATCCGCTGCGGGAGCACATAGCGGACGCCTTCTCCCGGTGTGATGGCCAGCTGGCTCGCCTGGCGTTGTACTTGATTCTCACTAGCTGCAGCAGCTTGATTTTGCGCATAGCGGGCTGCTGCCTCCCCCGCTATTTCCGCTTCTTCGCTGACATAATCTACCAGGTCATGGACATGCAGTACATTGCCGCAGGCGAAGATGCCCGAGATCTCAGTCTCCCGGTTCTCATCGACAATGGGTCCCCCGGTACAGCGGTCTAGAGGCACCTCAGCCTCTTGGGACAGCTCGTTTTCGGGGATGAGGCCCACGGAAAGAAGCAGGGTGTCACAGGGGATGTACCTTTCTGTGCCGGGAATGGGGCACCAATTGTCATCGACTTGGCTGACTGTGACTCCCTCCACCCGGTCTTTGCCGTGGATGGCGGTGACAGTGGAGCTCAAGTAGAGGGGGATATCGAAATCCTCCAGGCACTGGGCGATGTTTCTTGCCAGGCCCGCCGGATAGGGCATGATCTCGACAACTGCTTCCACTTTGGCCCCCTCCAGGGTAAAGCGCCTGGCCATAATCAGCCCGATATCTCCAGAACCCAGGATCACAACCTGTTTGCCCGGCATAAAGCCATCCATATTGACAAACCGCTGGGCAGTACCGGCGGTGAAGACCCCTGCCGGCCTGGTTCCCGGAATGCTCAAAGCCCCCCGGGTCCGCTCCCGGCACCCCATGGCCAAGACCACAGCCTTGGCCCTCAGTTTGATCAGGCCGTGGCCGGGGTGGACAGCGGTCATTTCCTTATCCGAAGACAGGCTCAAGACCATGGTATTGAGGTAGACATGGATTCCCGGGTCGGCTTCTACCTCGGGTATAAAGCGATAGGCGTACTCAGGCCCGGTGAGCTCTTCCTTGAACCGGTGGATGCCGAAGCCATTGTGGATGCACTGCTGGAGAATGCCTCCCAGCTCGTGGCTGCGCTCCAGTATGGTCACATGTTCTGCTCCTGCCTTGCGGGCAGCGAGAGCTGCCGCCAAACCTGCGGGGCCCCCGCCGATGATGGCTACATCGGTATAGTGTGTGTTACGCATCGGTTTCTCCCCCTTTCAGATACAGCTTAGCATCCGCTGTCAAGAGCTCACTGCCCTTGCCCCGTTTAGTGATTTCTAAGGGAGAGACTCCCAGCTCCCGGGCCAAGATCCTGACAACATAGGGTGTACAGAAGCCTCCCTGGCAGCGGCCCATGCCTGCCCGGGTGCGGAACTTAACTCCATCTACTGTGCGGGCGCCCCGCCGGATGGCATCAACGATCTCGCCTTCAGTAATGGTTTCACAGCGGCAGACCACATGGGCGTAGAGGGGATTCTCTTTAATAACCGCTTCCTTCTCCCCATCGGATAGCTGCTTAAACCGGATGACTTCGGGGCGGCGGGGGTTGAAATCCGGCTTCTCCTCAAGGGGCAGCCCCGCCTCTCTCAGCATCTGCAGCACATGCTCAGCAATGGCCGGTGCTGCTGTAAGTCCCGGTGATTCTATGCCCAAGAGGTGGACAGCCTTGCCTGTATGGGAGGTTTCGAAAATGAAATCCCCGGCAGGCGACCCTGCACGGATGCCGGCAAAGGAAGCGATGATATCCCGGCGGCTGATCTTGGGGACTAGTCCTTGGGTGAAAGACAGGATTTCATTAAGGCCGGCTGCTGTGGTAGCAGCATCGTCTTTGTACGGCAGCTCCAGGGCGGTCGGCCCAATCATGATATTGCCTTCTGCAGTGGGGATCACCAGGATACCCTTTGATTTGGGGGTAGGGACAGGGAAAATGGTGTGCTTCACCAGATCCCCTAGCCGCTGATCCAGGATATACTCTTCGCCCTTGCGGGGGATCAGGGATGGGGCATCCAGCCCGCACATCCTTGCCAAGTCATCGGCAAAGAGGCCAGCAGCGTTGACTACATAGGTGCCCTTCCATGTGCCGCCATCTTTCGATGTTACGATAAATCCATCATCCCCGTGGGAGATGGCGGCAACTTCGACCTCTGTATAGACATCGGCACCGTTGGCTGCCGCGTTTTCGGCCAGGGCAGCGGCAAGTTCAAAGGGAGCCACAATGCCTCCCGAAGGAGCCCGCAACACCAAGGTAATCTCCTCTGATAGATTGGGCTCCAGGCGGCGGGCTGCATCGCCATCTAAAAGCTCCATATCGGGGACGCCGTTTTCCAGCCCCTGCTGGTAGAAGTCCCGCAAGATCTTTTCCTCTTCTGGGGTTCTAGCCACCATCATGACGCCGTTCCGGATGAAGGGAACATCCAGCTCTTCACAGAGCTGATCATACATACGGTTGCCGGCCACGCACAGCCTTGCCATCCATGAACCGGGCTTATTGTGAAAACCGGCGTGGACTATGCCGCTATTGGCCTTGGTGGCACCCCACCCGACTTCAGCAGCTTTTTCCAGCAGTGCGGCTTTGAGCTGATAGCGGGACAGTGTGCGGAGCACAGCGGTGCCCACCACGCCTCCGCCTATGACTATGACATCGTAATGCGTTGCTGCACCCAACCATGACACCTCTCTCTGCCTTGATTGCCTTCATAGGAGACAAACAAAAAGATCCCAAGATCCAGGGTAACCGAAATTACCCCCGGACTCTCAGGATCTTCTCCTAATCTCCTGTCCTGATTTTCCAGGTCAAACAGGTTTGCGGCATTTTGCCTTTCGTTTCTATTCTATCTATAAAACGCCCGTCTGACAAGGAAAAACAATGAAAGCGAGTCCAATCCCCGCCATGAGGCTTCACAGGCCTTTGACTTTCCATTGGGTAATGGACCCCTGACTCCCGGCATATGTTTGGAAAAGAGCGGGGGAAGGGTTGATCAGCTTGTATATTCTGGTGATACGGCGGCGGGTCTTGGTGCCCATTGTCCTTTGCTTGACTTGGCTGGCCGTCTTTGGATTAGTCCTGGCGGGCCTTCTGCCTGAGCGCCGGGTAATTGTCATCGATCCCGGCCACGGCGGGATAGATGGTGGTACCAGCAGCGGCGATCTCTTGGAGAAAGACGTCAATTTGCGGATGGGCCACATTCTGCGAGAGGTCCTGGAGGCCCGCCAGTACCAGGTGGTGATGACCAGGACCGATGACAGCGACGTATCCCATTTTGTACCAAACGGCGCCAGCCGCTACCGCCGGGATCTTAAGGGCAGGGTGAGGTTGGTGGGGCGGGTACGGCCCATCAGCTTAATCAGCATCCATGTCAACTGGCATAAAGACAGCTGGCGCCGGGGTGCCATTGTCTACTATCAAAATGGGGAAACAGACAGCCGCCTGTTGGCAGAGGCTATCCAAGAGGAGCTCAATGCTATTCAGCCGGTGAAGCGGCAGGTGCGGGCAGCGGATTTCTACGTACTGCGAAATACCAACGCACCCGCGGTGCTGGTGGAGCTGGGGTTTATCTCCAATCCCGAGGACCGCCGGTTGATGCAGGATGCAGCTTATCTCACCAAGCAGGCAGAGGCTGTCAGGGCAGGGCTGGAGGTTTTCTTGCGCCAGATTGGACTCCAGGATCAATCCCCTAGGGATGGGACTTAGGGGTTCCTTCCTTGTTTTCGAGAGTAGACTAACACTGCGGTTGTCTTGCTTAGCTGGGCGGGCCCTTTGGCTTAGAAATGGGAAAAGCCCGGCTTTTCTGCTGCCGGGCCCCGACCCATGGATTTGTTGCTTATCTGCATTTATAGAATTTCGGGGCAACGTCGGTGGACGCTGCTGTTAGAGAGGCTAACTGGGCATCCCCCCTTCTGACTGTCCCCTGGGGCAAGATAGGAATGGGAGCCAGGTACACGGATTAGTGATACTGCGCCTATCTGGGGACAGGAATCTTTGTTGATTATAGTATACCGGGGAGATGTGATAGAATTGTGACAAGACCTTGACGAAAACAAGAATTTCCCGGCAAAACAAAAATCTGTCCCAGGTGCTGGGATTACCGCCGGTTTATCAGGAGGAGTTTGAGGGTTGCAAAGGTAATAATTCAAGGTGGCCTTGCTTGCACTTTTGCAGCTTGGGCGGCGAAAGGGGGTAGTATCGGCTTTGGGAATTACCGGAAGACTGGATCATCTTGATAGTCAGATACTTATGCACCTGCAGAGGGATGGACGCAGTTCTTATACCGCCCTTGCGGCACTGTGCGGAGTATCTGAGGGAACGATCCGCAAACGCATGCAGCGTTTGGAAGACCGCGGCGCTGTCAGGATTGTCGGTGTCACCAATCCGGCGAAGACCGGCATGGATACTGTGGCAGTTGTCTGGCTGCGGGTTGAGCGGGGGCGGCTCTTGGAGGTCGTTTCCCAAATAACTGCCCTGCCTGAGGCCCATTATGTCGCATATACTACAGGGGCTTCAGATATCGTAGCCATCGTCACCCTCGAGTCCCAGGAGGCACTGGTCGGATTTCTGGCCAGGGACTTAGGCTCCATCGAGGGCCTCAGTGAGACAGAGACCTCCATGGTGCTCAGGGTCTACAAACAGGCATACAACTGGTCACCCTGGCCCCATCAGCCTCCCGGGTTTGCCGCCCAGGAAGAAACCGGTGAAGAACTGGATGAGATTGACCTCAAGATCATCCGCTATCTCCAGAGGGACGGCCGGATGACCTTTGTCACCATTGCCGATGAGCTGGGTATCACCGAGAGTACAGTCCGGCGGCGGGTGACATCCTTATTGGAAAGGGATATTCTCAAAATCGCTGCTGTCATCAATCCCGCCCAGGTGGGCCGCACCACTTTGGCCATGATTGGCATTAAAGTGGAGAGGCAGCGCCTGGGGGATGTGGCACGTACCCTGGCCAGCATGGCGGATGTCCGTTATCTGGCCTTATCTACTGGAAAATACGATCTGATCATTGAAGTAGTCCAGGAGTCCAATGAGAAATTGCTGGACTTCTTGGTGGATACACTAGAGGATATACCAGGGATCCTGCGCACAGACACCCATCTGCTTCTAAAGCTATCCAAAGAGTCATATGATTGGGGGGTAGCCAAGGGAGTCTTTGCGGCTGGATAACGGAGGGGTAGGCTTGCAGAAAGCACAATTGGCAGAGGGCTTACAGAAAGCTGTCCCGGGGTTGTGCCTGAGAATCGATGAACCCATGTGCAACCATACGTCCTTCCGCATCGGCGGGCCGGCGGATTTGATGATTTTGCCCAACTCTATCGGGGAGCTGCAGCAGGCACTGCGATTCTTAAACGGTCAGAAGGTACCGGTATATATCATGGGGAATGGCTCCAATCTCTTGGTGAGGGACGGAGGATTTCGGGGAGTCATCATCAAGCTGGCGGATAATTTCAGCCGGATCGTGGTGGAAGGGACCAAGCTGCGGGCCCAGGTGGGCGCATCGCTGGCCAAGCTGGCCAGTGCAGCCTGGCAGGCGGGCCTTGGGGGATTGGAGTTTGCCTCCGGCATTCCTGGGACCTTAGGCGGTGCTATAGCCATGAATGCCGGCGCCTACGGCGGCGAGATGGCTGATGTGATCAGGGAAGTGACCTGCTGCGATCTAGAAGGCGGCCTGTATCATTTTAGCCTGGAGGAGCTGGAGCTTGGGTACAGGACCAGCAGGGTGCGGAGCCAGGGCTATGTAGCCTTGGAAGCCCTCCTGCAGCTGGTACCGGAAGATCAAGCGGTCATCAAGGCTAAGATGCATGAATTGAACCAACGGCGGCGGGAAAAGCAGCCGCTGAATATTCCCAGTGCTGGCAGTACCTTCAAGCGGCCGCCGGGTTACTATGCCGGAAAGCTCATCGATGAGGCGGGCCTTAGGGGATTTACCCACGGCCGGGCCCAGGTGTCGGACCTGCACTGCGGCTTTGTGGTGAACCTGGGGGGTGCCACGGCCAAAGAAGTCCTGGAGCTGATTGACATGGTGCGGCAGCGGGTTTGGGAGAAGTTCCGGGTCAAGCTTGAGCTGGAAGTACAGGTGATTGGTGAAGACTAGAGACAGGCAGGTGCCGGGAGACGGCGCCTTTTATTTTTGGCTGAAAAAGGGACAGACAGCCTGACTGCGCTGCCTTAAGCGGCATGTGGGCCGGAAGCGGCAGACGGCACAGGGCAGCCCTTTGGCCGCGGTCTTCAGGGAGCGGGCCGGCCGTGGTGCAGTGGCAGCGGGCGGGGCCAGTTCTGCGGCATATTCTTCACAGCCCTGGCAGTAATGGCCCAGCTCCAACCCCATTTTGTAGCCGTGGAGGCTGCAATAGTATGTGGGACTTTCATCCTGGGCTTTTTCTGCTTCAGCATAGCGGCAGATTTCCATCTTATTTGCCCCTTTCACAGCTTCTTCTTATTGATGATCGCTTCCCCATATCCTTCTCCTATCTATTGTATGGAATCCGGTGGTTTTCCATGCTTGTGAAAAGGAATATTAACAGACCATTTTGCTGTACCCGGCAGGAATGTGGTGGTAAGTAGACGAAAGTATCAATCAACCAAACTAGATCCCAACAAACCACAGAATAGAATTGGGTGGATGCCGAAAGGGGCTGTAAAGTGGTATCAGAATTTCAGCTTAAGCGAGATATCATTGAGGTTGGCCGTCGCATATACAACCGGGGCTATGTGGCCGCTAACGATGGAAATATCAGTATCCGCATCGATGACAACCGGGTGTTGTGCACACCCACCGGGGTGAGCAAGGGTTTTATGACTCCGGATATGATCTCTACAGTTGATCTGGATGGCAATGTGATCAGCGGCACCTGGAAGCCCTCGTCTGAACTGAAGATGCATTTAGCTGTGTACAAGGCCAGGGAGGATGTCAGATCGGTTGTCCACGCCCATCCTCCTTACGCCACCGCCTATGCTGTAGCCGGCTATGCGCTGAAAGAAGCCATTATGCCGGAGGTAATCATCAGTCTGGGCTGGGTGCCCCTCACCAGGTACGGCACTCCGTCTACTGAGGAGATTCCCGAGGCCATCATGCCTTACCTGCCGTGCCATGATGCCTTTCTGCTGGAGAATCACGGTGCCTTGACAGTGGGAACCGATGTCTACAATGCTATGTTCAAGATGGAGACATTGGAGATGGGAGCCCAGATCGGTCTGCTGTCCCGGCTTCTGGGAGGTGCCCAACAGATCAGCCCTGAGAATGTGGAGAGGCTCCTGGAAGTCAGGAGAAATCTCGGGGTGGCGGGCGGCCATCCCGCCATGTGCGAGCTGCCAGAGGCGGGCAGTCCTCCAGCTGCAGCCCAGCCTGACGGCGGCAATACCGATGAAGCAAGGCTTAAGGCCATTATTACCCAGGTAGTTAAGGAGGTGCTGGCTGAGCAGCGCAGATAGACTTTGATGCGGGCCTGTTGGCCCTGAAGCTAGGAGGAGATGGTCAGTGCGGGGAGATGCACTGGGGTTAATTGAAGTAGTAGGTCTAGCTGCCGCCGTGGAAGCGGCTGATGCAGCGGTGAAGACCGCGAATGTGGAGTTGTTGGAACTTGAGCCTTCCGGGCAGGGCATGGTGACAGTCAAGATCGCTGGCAATGTGGGAGCGGTGACGGCCGCGGTGCAGGCTGCCTGCGATGCCGGAGGCCGCCTGTCCAAGGTGTATGCCAGCAAGGTCATTGCCCGGCCCGATTCAGCTGTAGTTCAAGGATTTCTACCATAAGAGGGAAGGGAGTAACAAAACATGGGTGAAGCATTGGGTTTAATTGAAACTAGAGGTTTAGTAGGTGCCATTGAGGCTGCCGATGCCATGGTCAAGGCTGCCAACGTTCAACTGGTAGGGTATGAGAAGATCGGTTCAGGGCTAGTCACCGTCATGGTGAGGGGCGATGTTGGAGCCATCCGGGCTGCCGTCGATGCCGGTGCAGCTGCCGCTGGCAAGCTGGCAGAGGTTGTGGCTGCCCACGTTATTCCCCGCCCCCATGGCGATCTGGAGCGCACTATCCTTCCCCACGCCGACTAAGCAAGGATGAACTAGTTTAGCGGAAGGGGGGGAATGAGGTCCCATCTCATCCCATTCCACGGTAGACAAACCTAGGCCAATGGGGTAGAGAGGGACGATGGGTTTATGCAGGTTGATGAACAGCGCATTGCGATAATCGTAGAAGAGGTGCTGCGGCAGCTGAAGGGGGAATCGTCGCCAACTGGCTCTGAAGAGGGCCAGGACGGGATTTTCACCTCTGTTGACGCAGCCGTCAAAGCAGCGGTGGCAGCTCAGAAGGAGCTGGTGGCTCTGCCGCTGTCGGTGCGGAAGCGGATCATTGCTGCCATCCGGGAAGCGGGAGCAGCCAATGCTGAGTATTTTGCCCGCATGACCGTGGATGAGACCGGCCTCGGCCGTTACGAACATAAAGTGCAAAAGAATATCAACGCGGCCCGGCTGTCCCCGGGAGTCGAGGATTTGGAGACATCTATACAAGCAGGGGAACACGGCATTACCATGACCAAGACAATCCCCTACGGCTTGATCGTCTCCATTTTGCCAACTACCCATCCGACTCCCTTTGTCATTAACCATGCCATCATCATGCTGGCAGGGGGCAATACGGTCTTCTTCTGTCCCCATCCCCGGGCCCAAAACTGCACCCGGGAGGCCATCAGGGTGATTAACCGGGCCATAGTCGCCGCGGGCGGCCCCCGCAATACCCTGGTGGCAGTAAATGAGGCTACCTTGGAAGCCGTAAATGACGCTATCCAGCATCCCCTGACGGCCATGGTGACGGCAGCCGGGGGGCCAGGTGTGGTAAAAGCTGCCTTGAGCAGCGGCAAGAAGGCTGTTGCTGCCGGTGCAGCCAACCCGCCGGTAATCGTTGATGAGACAGCCGACATTCCCAAGGCTGCCCGGGATATCCTCAGCGGCTCTTGGTTTGACAACAATGTCCTCTGCATTGCTGAAAAGACGGTGTTTGCCGTCCGTTCTATTGCTGCCCAGCTGATAGGTGAAATGCAGAAGCACGGGGCTTACCTCTTGCAAGGCAGTGAAGCAGAGGCAGTTACCAGCCTGGTGGTCAAGGATGGCCATGTAGTGGGAGATTGGGTAGGCAAAGATGGTGCTGTTATCCTCAAGGCTGCCGGGATCAATCCGCCGCCGGGGACAGAGGGTGCCATCATGGTGGTCGGTTTTGACCATCCTCTGGTGAAGATCGAGCAAATGCTGCCGGTGCTGCCCATTGTGATTGTAGAGGATTTTGAGGAAGGGCTGCGGCTGGCGGTGGAGGCGGAGCAGGGCTTTGGCCATACTGGGATCATCCATTCCCGGGATGTGGAGCGGATTGCCCGCTTTGGCAGGGCACTTGCTACCACCATCATAGTGGCTAACGCGCCGTCTTACGCTTCTTTGGGGATTGAGGGCAACAGCAACTTTGCCCATACCATTGCCAGTCCGACTGGGGAAGGCATCTGCACTCCCAGGACCTTTACCCGGCAGCATAATGTAACCATCGCCGGCGGTCTGGGAATGGCCTAGGGCGCAGCTTGTGACTTCCCTGGGCTGCAGTGGTGTTGAGTCTGTACTATAGCTGGCTGAGCCGGCTGTCTCCGGCGTGCCCGGTACAGCTGGCTTGTGCCCGCTGATGATTGGTTAGGGGAAAGAAAGTTGGGTGAGGGAAATGGATCGGGAGGCCATCCTGGCAGCTGTGGAGGCAGCTGGAGTGGTGGGCGCCGGCGGTGCTGGGTTTCCCACACATAAGAAACTGGCGGCAGATTGTGAGGCCCTGATCATCAACGGGGCCGAGTGTGAGCCGCTGCTCCAGGTGGACAAGGAGCTTCTCCATCACTACTTGCCGGTGGTGCTGGAGGGCACCGCAGCTGCCCGGAAAGCCGTGGGTGCAAAGCGGGTGTACTTGACTGTCAAGGGCAAGTACCATGCTTTGCTGGGTGAAATAGAGCAGTGCCTGGCCTCCTGGCCGTGGGTGGAACTTGTCCCTCTGCCCGACATCTACCCCATCGGTGATGAACACCTTCTGGTTTACCACGTGCTGGGGCGCCCTGTCCCTCCTCGGGGGCTCCCTCTCCAGGTAGGGGCAGTGGTCCTCAATGTGGAGACTCTGTACAATGTCGCCAAGGCCCTCAATGGTGAAAGTGTCACCCAGAGCTACGTAACTGTCAATGGGGCTGTGGCACAGCCCGGTACCTGGTCGGTTCCCATCGGCACTCCCATTGAAGAAGTGATTGAGGCGGCCCGGCCCCTTGTGGAGCCCGGCAGCCAAGCGGTAATCACCGGCGGCCCTATGATGGGGGAAGTGGTGGATGATCTCTCAGAGCCGGTCACTAAGACCACCAAGGGGCTGATAGTCCTGCCCCGGGACCATGTTGTAGTTGCCAGGCTCTCATCTGAGCAGGCTCTCTTAAGGTGGGCCTACAGCGTCTGCTGCCAGTGCACCATGTGTACAGATCTGTGTCCCCGGCACCTTCTGGGACATCCTTTGTGGCCCCACCGGCTCATGCGGTCACTGGCCGCGGGAGGGCCTTTGGATGCTGAATCCGCAGCGGGGGCGCTGCTCTGCAGTGAGTGCGGAGTTTGCGACCAGTATGCCTGCTTCATGGGCCTCTCTCCCCGCCGGGTTAATCAAGTGCTCAAGGCTAAGCTGGGCTCCCGGCTGAACGGCCTGGAGTTCTCTTGGTCAGAGGAGGCAAGGGCGGGCCTAGCCGATGGCAGGGTACCCACAGAGCGGCTGATCGCCCATCTCAAGCTGACCCAGTGGCATCAGCCGGCACCCCTTAGGGGCTCCCTGCCCGGGAGCCGCCGGATGACTATCCCACTGAAGCAGCATGTGGGGGCGCCTGCCTCCTGTCAGGTTCAGCCGGGTGAGGTGGTGGAGGCGGGGACCCTGTTGGGCAAGATGGCCAATGGGAGGTTGGGAGCCGCGGTCCACAGTAGTGTGGCGGGAACGGTGATTGCCGTTGCCGATGGCAATGTGGTTATTGAACGGGGTGGCAGTGATGGTTGATAGGGAAGCCCTGGCTATGGTGGAGTTCAAGAGCATCAGCCGCGGCATGGAGTGTGTCGATGGCCTGCTCAAGGGATTCCCAGTGGAGCTCATCTTGCTGCGGGTCATCTGTCCCGGCAAGCTCCTGGCTGCCGTTGCCGGTGATACAGCAGCAGTCAGGGGCGCGGTGGAGCAGGCTAGGAGCAATGATTGGAGTTTGACTTATATAGATGATTTTTTCCTGGGCAATCCTGCCCCCAGCCTCTTGGCGGCTTTGCGGGGCACTGCCGCCGTGGACCGGGAGGGAGCCTTGGGGATTATTGAGACATTTACTGCCAGTTCCGCGCTGCTTGCAGCAGATACGGCTGCCAAGGCAGCAGAGATTACCTTGGTCACAGTCCATGTGGCCCGGGGCCTGGCAGGCAAGGGGCATGTCTATCTAGTCGGCAGCGTGGGTGCAGTGGAGGTGGCCATCGAGGCAGCAGCAAGCCGGCTGGAACCAGGGATTGTGGCGAGGAAGCGCATTATTGCCGCCCCGGATGGTGCGGTTTGGTCAGCTATCTTGTGATCTGGGAGGAACGCCATGCGTATCTTGGTACTCAATTGTGGAGGGTCTTCGGTTAAGTATCAGCTGGTGGAAATGCCGCAGGAACGGGTAATGGCCCGGGGCAGTGTTGAGCGCATCGGCAAAGAGGACGGCCAGCTGCAGCTGGAAATCTTTGCAGCAGAAAGAGGATGCGGCTCCGGAACAGACAGCAGTAAGATGAGCCGGGTGCTGCCGGTCCCCGATCATGGAGCTGCCATCGGCCTGGCTTTGGAGGCATTGGCCGATCCAGAAAATGGCATAATCCATTCCTTTTCCGAGATCGATGCCGTTGGCCACAGGGTGGTTCACGGGGGAGAAAAATGCACCGGTTCTCTCATGGCCACCGATGAAGTTGTGGCTGTTCTGCGGGAATTCTTTGACCTGGCGCCTCTCCATAATCCGCCCAATGTGGAAGGCATCGAGGTCTGCCAGCGGTTAATGCCGGAAACGCCCATGGTGGCCGTCTTTGACAGCAGTCTGCATCAGAGCCTGCCGCCCCATGCCTATACATACGCGATTCCTTACCATTATTACGAGAAGTATCGGGTGCGCCGCTACGGCTTTCATGGGATTACGTTTCGCTACATGACCCAGCGGGCAGCGGAGTTTTTACAGCGGCCCCTTGAGGAGCTCAAGATTGTCAACTTGATGCTGGGCAGCGGCACCACCGCCTGTGCCTTTAAGGAAGGCATGTCCATCGATGTGAGTACCGGACTTACGCCCACGGAAGGCTTGGTTCAGTCCACCCGCTGTGGGGACATCGACCCCTTGGTGGTCACTTACTTGATGCGGAAGGAAGGCATCGATCCCGACAGGATGGACGAGATCCTAAACAAGGAAAGCGGCTGGCTGGGGATTTCGGGAGTCAGCAACGACCTGCGGGAACTCTTTGAAGCGGCAGCCGCCGGCAGCGCCAGGGCGCAGCTGGCCATCGATACCTTCGTCTATCGGACCAAGAAGTATGTAGGGGCATATGCAGCGGCTATGGGCGGGATCGATGTGTTGGTCTTCTCCGGTGGTGTGGGGGAAAGATCTACCCTGATCAGGGAGCGGATCTGTGAAGGAATGGAGTTTTTGGGCATTTATCTAGACAAGGCTGCCAACGAGTCTCCTGACTTGGAGAAGCGGATTTCCCGGGCAGATGCCCCGGTGGAAGTCCTGGTGATACCCACCGACGAAGAGATTGTTATTGCCCGGGATACGTACAGGATCGTAAGGGAGCAGCAGGCAGGGGAGCATGGAGATGGCTAAAGCAGTCGGGCTTTTGGAGATAGCTGGCATAGCTCCCGGTTATCTCGCGGCCAATGAGATCAGCAAACATACGGCGGTGGACCTTTGGCTGGCCAACCCCATTTGCCCCGGCAGCTTCATCGTAGTGTTTGCCGGCGATGCTGCCAATGTGAAGGCAGCCATGGATCTCGCTGCTGCTTTGGGGCAAGATGACGTGATCTCTAAGGGAATGTTGGCCAATATCGATGACCGGGTGCTGAAGGCACTCCAAAATCCCCCTGGATTGCCGCTGGGCCGGGCGTTGGGGATTGTGGAAACCTTTGGGGCTGCATCGGCCATCCTAGCGGCCGACGGAGCAGTCAAGACTGCTGCAGTGGAGCTGGTGGAGCTGCGGATCGGAGGCGGCATGGGGGGCAAGGCCTTGGTCTGTTTTGCCGGCACCGTCGATGCCGTCCAAGCGGCAGCAGCCCATATCCGGCAGCTGGTTGAGCCGGCGGAATTGGGCCACACTGCGGTGTTGACTGCACCCCATCCTGAACTGATCGCCCATTGGCAGTAGGCAGAAGAAAGAGGGTTAACTATGCAGATGGCAAGGGTTGCGGGGACAGTTGTATCTACTCAGAAAGACCCCAAGCTGGTGGGTCTTAAGCTTCAGCTGGTTCGGCCGCTGGATATCCTCACCGGCGAAGATGCCGGCAGGCCGCTGGTGGCAGTTGATACAGTCGGTGCCGGGATCGGAGATGTGGTGATGATTGTCGGCGGCAGCTCCGCTCGGCAGACAGATAGGACTGCTTCTTCACCGGTGGATCTGGCCATAGTGAGCATCATTGACTTGGTTGAAGTTGAAGGCACGACGGTCTACGACCGCCGGGGGTTTGCCGGGGAGGGGAGCCAGTGAAATTCGGCAAGGTAATCGGCACTGTGGTTTCTACCCAGAAGGATGACAACTTGACAGGTGTAAAGCTTTTGGTGATCCAGCCCTTAGCCCAGGACCTGACTCCCAAGGGGCCTGCGTATATAGCGGCAGACGCCACAGGCCAGGCCGGCACAGGCCAAATCGTGACGATTGTCTTCAGTGCCGATGCCACCCAAGCCTTTCCCCAGAGGCGGATACCAGTGGATGCTAGTGTTGTGGGGATAGTTGATGATTGTACTGCTGCCCGGCTGTCCCAAGGCACAAGGTAGATCGAACCTGAGGTAAAGGGATACAGCCCAGGGATTGACGCCGCTGGGAGCAGCGGATAGGTTTCGCTAGGAGTGGAGCTTGTGTATCTGGCCAAGGTCATCGGTCCAGTTGTCTGTACAGTCAAACACCCTGCCTATGAAGGCAGGACTATGCTGCTCATCAGTCCCATCGATGCTCCTGATGAGTATGAGGTGGCAGTGGATTATGTCGGGGCAGGGGTGGGAGATACAGTGATTGCCGGGGGAGCACCGGGAGTTGCCAAGAGTGTGTTTAACCTGGACAAGGCCCCCATCAAGACATTGATTATGGGGATTGTCGATTAATGTGACTGAATTGCGGATTACTTGAAAGATGGGGGGAGCGCAGTGGATGCGAGAAGATTAGTTGAAGAAATCACCCGCCGGGTTTTGGCAAGCCTGCAGGGAGACGGTGCCCAAGATCCTTTTGCGGTGCCGGTGGGAGTCTCGGTTCGCCATATACACATTTCCGCCGCTGATCTGGAGGTGCTTTACGGTCCGGGACATCAGCTGACTCCCTTGCGGGACCTTTACCAGGAAGGTGAGTTTGCGGCCAGGGAGGTAGTGGCTTTGGTTGGCCCCAAGATGCGGGCATTGGAGAATGTGCGGATTTTAGGGCCTGTTAGAAACCGCACCCAAGTGGAGGTATCCAGGACAGATGCCGTTTTTTTGGGGATTGACCCGCCGGTACGGCCGTCCGGTGACCTCAAAGGCTCTTGCCCCATCACGCTGGTAGGGCCCAAGGGTACCTTGGTTCTGCCTGAAGGCGCCATCGTCGCCAACCGCCATGTCCACATGAATCCAACCGATGCCCAGAGATTTGGTGTTGAGGACAATGATTTGGTACAGGTAGAGGTATTGGGAGAGAAAGGCCTAATCTTCAACAATGTGCAGGTCAGAGTCAAGGATAGTTTCCGCCTGGAACTGCACCTGGATACCGATGATGCCAATGCTTCCGGTATAACCACCGGCGCCCGGGCCAGGATTTTAGGCAAGCAGAAACAGCAGTAGTGGGAAAGGGGCCTTTCGGCGGTGAACAGGGAGAGAGAAACCCTCATTGCCAAAACCAAAGCAGCTGGTGTAGTCGGAGCTGGCGGAGCCGGCTTTCCTACCCATGTCAAATTGAACGCCCGGGTGGATACTGTCATTGTCAACGGTGCTGAATGTGAGCCCCTCTTGGCTGTCGATGTCCAGCTGATGGAAAGAGAGGCAGAAACCTTGGCGGAAGCCCTGGAGGATGTGGTGGAGGCCCTCGGGGCTGAGGCTGGGGTAATTGCCATTAAGGGCAAGCACACGGCCGCTGTGGAAAAGCTGGAGGCAGCCCTTGCCGGCAAGGGTAAGCTTAGGCTTAAACTCTTGAAAGACTACTATCCCGCCGGTGATGAGCAGAATTTGGTCTACGACGTAACAGCAAAGACGGTGCCGGAGGGGGGGATACCCCTGGCCGTCGGTGCAGTGGTCCTTAACGTAGAGACGCTGCTCAACGTGGCTGCTGCTCTAGACGGGCAGCCGGTGACTACTACTTATGTGACTGTTGCCGGTGCTGTCCGGGAGCCGGTGACCCTGGCGGTGCCGGTGGGTACTCCCATGGCTGCCTTATTGGACTTGGCTGGAGGGCCGCTTCCCGGCAGCTTCCGGGTGATTGAGGGAGGCCCCATGACTGGAGAGCTGGTGCCGCCGGAGGCGGTAGAGAGCGGCATGGCGGTTTGTAAGAAAACAACCACGGGGCTGATCATCTTGCCGGCTGATCACTGGCTGATCCAGCAGGCTGACGTTAGCCTTGGCGCAATCCTGCAGCGGGCTCAATCTGCCTGCTGCCAATGCCGGCTCTGTACCGATCTTTGCCCCCGCTATCTTCTAGGGCATGACATCTTTCCCCATTTGGTGCTGAACGCTGTCAACCACGGCCATGCAGCCAATACTGCTGCCATTACCCAGGCTTATCTTTGCTGTGACTGCGGTGTTTGCGATCTGTTTGCCTGCCCAGTTGAGCTTTCTCCCCGGCGGATGTTCCGGGCCCTTAAAGAAGAACTGGGAAACCGGGGTTTACAGAATTCCCACCGGCGGGAGGCTGCAGTCCGGGACGGGTACGCTGGCCGGCATATCCCTGTTGGCCATTTGATTGCCCGTCTGGGGCTGGAGGAGTACTATGTGCCGGCTCCCTGGTCTGATGTGCAGTTTTCTCCCAGGCAGGTGAGAGTCCCCCTCAAGCAGCATATCGGGGTGCCGGCGGAACCATTGGTGCAGCCGGGGGACCGGGTGGAGACCGGGCAGTTAATTGCCGTTCCGCCGTCGGATAAGCTGGGAGCAGCGGTGCATGCCAGCATCCCCGGGCGGGTGCGGGAAGTGACTGAGACAGCTGTTGTCATTGCGGGAGAATGAGGAGCTGGGAAGAGGTGAAATTCCGGATGAGATTGGATAATGTGCCTTCTGCCATTGGCTTTTTGGAGATCAAAGGGGCTGCCGATGGAGCCGCTGCTGTAGACACGGCGGTTAAGGCAGCTTTAGTTGAAGTGCTCGATACCAAAGTAGTCTGTTCCGGAAAATTCACCGTGCTCTTAGCCGGGCAGACAGCGGCAGTTGAAGCAGCTGTTGCCGCTGCCAAGAAAGAGGCAGGTTCCAGCATCTATGACCTCTGCGTTATCGGCAGGGTCCATCCTTCCTTGTACTGGGCCCTTCACGGCCAGTTTCCTGGTGATGGGCATCGCCGCCAGGTCAGCGGCCTGCCCAAGAGCCAGGCCGCGGCCATTGTGGAGGCCTTGAGCATGGCCGCCGGTCTGGAAGCCGCCGATGCTGCCCTCAAAGCCGCACAGGTATCTCTCATGGAGCTGCGCCTAGGCTATGCCTTGGGGGGCAGGAGCTATTTCACCATCACTGGAACCACCGGTGCTGTCAAGGCAGCTTTAGATACGGCCGTACAGAAGGCGGCGGAGCGGGGCGGGTTGGGAACCCACTGCCTGATCCCCCAGTTCAATGCTGTCCAGTTCCCCTTCCAAATGATGGGCTGAGTCCCGCCGGCAGCTCTGCTGGCTGGCCCTGTGTCCCCTATTGGGGCTTCGGTTTGCACGATGTCACATCTAGACTTCCAACATCTAGCAATACCGTATTTTTCTCCTAACTGAGTGCTAAAATAAGGTGGAACTGGTATACTATGACCTAGTATGCTTTTCTTGCTTTTTCCCGGAGCTATCAGCTTTGGCGCCTGCTCAACGCTCCCTTGAACCTGCCTGCTTGAACTTGCCTTAGAGGAGGCCCTGCACGGATGTCGCCGGGGAATGGGAGACTCCCTCCCATGACCTGGTGATGGCAGCTTATGTGTTGGGTGAACTGCCGCTGGAGGCGAGGCCGGAGTTTATCGGAGAAAACCAGGGCGTCTTGGTGGTTATCGAGCCTGGGACTCCCGCAGGCTTTGGCCGGATTCGGGAGGCCAGGGAGCTGAAATGGGGCAGTCCAGTCAACTTCTCAGAGGGGCTATTTCCACAGCCTTAGCAGGACTCCAAATCAAGGGGGCGAATAGAAGACTTTGTGGCTGTCACAAGTGACTACCACTGCAGGAAGAGTCTATTCTTCTCAGTGTTTTGCTGCCAATAGTCAGTGATTAACCCCAACAAAGGAGGCGTGATCGTGACCCATCTGATCCGGCTCTTGTTTTATGCCCGATCCCAGTGGTGGCGGTTGTTGGTAGGGTTTGTGGGAGCCATCGTAGAGATGGTCCTGGCTCTGATGGTGCCCATGTATACAAGGCAGGTAGTCGACCGCTTGGCCCAGCCGGGTTTAAATGTGGAGACTGCCTATGGGTTTTTGAACATAGTGGCTTTTGCCCTATTGGTTTTTGGCCTGATCAGGGCAATTTCCATCTTTGTTCAGATCTTTATTGTCGAGAAAGCCTCCCAGGAAGTCGCGTATGCCCTCCGCAATGATCTCTATGATAAGCTCCAGCGGCAGTCCTTCAGCTTCTATGATAAGGCAGCCACTGGAGAGCTGATGTCCCGCCTGACCAGTGATGTGGAGATGTGCCGGGAAGCGGTGGGCTTTGGAATTAGCTCTCTGATGGGCAATGGCAGCTGGCTGATTGGCGTTGCCGGCTACCTGTTCTATCTGGATTGGCGCTACACTTTGATCAGCCTTTCGACTTTGCCGGTACTGTTCTTTGTAGCCGTTCGCTACACCCTCAAGGTGGAGCCGATGTACACCGGTATTCAGGAGCAGCGGGCAAAGCTCACCGCGGTAGCCCAGGAAAACTTCTCCGGAGTGCGGGTGGTCCGGGCTTTCAGCCGGGAAGAGGATGAAATCCACCGCTTCCACCTGGAGAATGAGAGCCTTTGTGAGCGGGTGCTAAAGACAGCTAAGACCAGCTCCTTCTACCATCCGGCAATGGATTTCCTGGCCAACCTGGGGACTGTCTTAGTCCTCTGGTACGGCGGCCGGGAAGTCATCAGCGGCACCATGACCCTGGGATCGATGGTGGCCTTCCACGGGTCGCTGTGGATGCTGATCTGGCCCGTAAGAAGCTTGGGGTACATCCTCGGGGTCATGCAGCGGGCCGCGGCCTCTGTCAAGCGGATTTTTGAACTGTTGGATGATGAGTCAATTGTGCAGGAGAAGCCCAATGCTGTTGAGCTTTCCCAAGCCGCTGGCCGGGTCCGCTTTGAGAATGTCAGTTTCGCTTATGCCGACGGCATACCGGTGCTGAAGGATATCACCTTTGAAGCAGCACCGGGAGAAGTGGTGGCTGTTGTCGGTTCCACCGGCTCCGGCAAGAGCACCCTGGTCAACTTGATCCCCCGCTTCTACGATGTGACCGGGGGCAGGGTGACCATCGACGGCCATGATGTCCGGGACTTGACACTGGAGTCACTGCGCAAGCAGATCGGCATTGTGATGCAGGAGACCTTTTTGTTTTCTGCGACCATCCGGGAAAACATTGCCTATGGCCGGCCCGATGCTCCTTTGGAGGAGGTGGAGGCAGCCGCCCGGGCGGCAGCTGCCCACAAGTTCATCATGGAGCTACCCCAGGGCTATGACACGGTAGTGGGAGAGCGGGGAGTAGGCCTTTCGGGAGGTCAAAGGCAGCGGGTGGCCATTGCCAGGGCCCTGTTGGCTGATCCCCGGGTCCTGATTCTCGATGACTCCACATCCAGTGTTGACCTGGCAACCGAGAGGGAGATCCAGGAGGCCTTGAACCGCCTGATGGAGGGAAGGACTACCTTTATCATAGCCCAGCGGCTGTCCACAGTGCAGCAGGCGGATAAGATTCTGGTTTTGCACGAAGGTGCCATAGTCCAAGAGGGTACCCACGCCCAGCTGGTTCAGCAGGGCGGAGTCTACCAGCAGATCCTGGAATCCCAGATCATTCCAGCAAGTTTTGCCGCCAGCTGATGTGTCTTTGACCTGCTTTGACCAAGAGTTTCCACCATGGATAGAAAAGGGGCGATGAAATGGCATTCGAGCTTGAACAGGAGCAGCATACTGCCCCGATTAATCGCGGCCTTCTTCTGCGCCTTTTGAAGTATCTTAGCCCCCACAAAGGCAAAGCGGCACTGGCCGTTCTGCTGATGTTGGGAGTATCGGCAGTTACTGTTGTGAGTCCCTATCTCACCAAGGTGTTCATCGATGATTATATAGCCGCGGGAGACATCGCCGGGGTCGACCGCCTGGCATTGCTGGTGGTGTTCTTGTTTGTTGCCTCCTGGCTCCTTTCCTACTGGCGGGGCATAGTGATGGTCTCCATGGGCCAGGACATCATCTATTCCATGCGGCAGCAGCTCTATGAGCACCTGCAGCGGCTTTCCCTTAGGTACTATGACAGCATCCAGGTGGGAAGGCTCATCACCCGCCTCACCAGCGATGTAGATGCCCTAAATGACTTGCTGAGCGGGGGTATTGTGAACCTGATCTCCGACTCAGTCACTATAGTAGGGATTGCCGTGATCATGGTTCTCTTGAATCCCCGGTTGGCAGCATTGACTTTCCTGACCCTGCCCTTCTTGGTTTACATGCTGACAGGGTTTCGCATGAAGATCTTTTTGGCCCAGCGACGGGTGAGGGAAAAGGTTGCCGCAGTCAATGCCAGCTTGCAGGAGAATATCTCTGGCGTCAGGGTGACCCAAGCTTTCACCAGGGAGAAAGAGAATCTTAAGCGGTTCAGCGGGGTAAACCGGGATAGCTACAATGCTGCCCTCAATTCCATCCGCCTGTTCTCCTTCTTCTGGCCGGCTATTGAGCTCATCGGAGCAGCGGGCACCATCATGGTCATCTGGTTTGGAGGGCGCTGGCTGGTCCAGGGAGAGCTGACTGTGGGGGAAATGGTGGCTTTCTTAGGATATACATGGCAGTTCTTTGGCCCCCTGCGTAACTTGGGCCAGTTTTTCCGGATCATCCAGACCGCGATGGCCGGAGCGGAGCGGGTGTTTGCCATCTTGGATACGGTGCCGGAGATCCAGGACCGGCCTGGTGCCGCTGAGCTGCCGCCTATCCAGGGGCATGTCCAGTTTGATAATGTGAGCTTTGCCTATGAAGGTGATGACTATGTTCTCAGGGATGTTAGCCTCGAGGTGCAGCCAGGCCAGACCATAGCCTTGGTCGGCCACACCGGTGCCGGCAAGACCTCCATGATCAACCTGCTCTGCCGGTTCTATGATGTGAGCAGAGGCAGGATCTTGATCGACGGTTATGATCTAAGGGATGTGACCCAGAAATCCTTGCGTTCCCAGATCGGGCTGGTCCTGCAGGAGCCTTTCCTCTTCTCAGGCACCATCCGGGAGAACCTGCTTTACGGCAACCCCCAGGCAGGGGAAGAGGAGATGCTGAGGGTCAGCAAGGCACTAGGCCTCCACGATATCGTTGAGCAGTTTCCTGACGGCTACGATACCCAGGTGCAGGAAAGGGGCAGCAGGCTGTCCTTGGGACAGCGGCAGCTGGTATCCTTTGCCAGGGCCATTATCAATGACCCGCGGATCTTAATCTTAGATGAGGCCACCGCCAATATCGATACCCAGACGGAGAAGGTCATTCAAAGGGCCTTAAAGCACATGCTGGCGGGCCGGACTTCCTTTGTCATCGCTCACCGGCTGACCACCATCCAGCAGGCCGATCTCATCGTCGCCATCGAGAACGGCAGGATCGTAGAAACCGGTACCCACGATGAGCTCTTGGCCCAAGACGGCCCTTACCGCCGCCTGTACATGATGCAGTTCCGGCCAGTGCAGCAAGGCCAAGATCCGGCGGCCGCAGTCCAGCTGCAGGCCGATGGGTCCGCCTCATGAAGCCAGGGCTAGGCCGTCCAGTTTGTTGTGCCGGGCAAAAAAGCCAGTTCCATGCTTGAAGGCTGTGAGCCCGTAGAGCATCGAACTCCAGTCGATGACTGCCGTGTGCTCTGGGTACCAGGGACATGGGGCCGCGGGGTCATATTGGAACCGGGAGAGGCCGTATTTGTAGGCATCTTGAAACCGTGTTTCACAACCCGACGGCTGAACAGCCTGCGGCGCAGATCCCCGGTCGTAGGGGATGATGGTCCGGTAGATGTTGTACAGATCGCAGATTCCCTGGGGATAAACCGGCAAGAACCCCGCGATGATATAGGGTGAGGCGATGTGCTCCGGGTTGTCGCTGATGGAATCTGGGTGGTAGAACCCGGTAGGTGTGACGCCGGCGCCGTGGCCCCAGACGAAGGTGGGAGCGCTGTGGCACTCCAGCCAGCTCCGGCGGTCGGCAAAGGCTATGTTGGCGTACAAAGAGTTGTAAATCGGGCTTGTGGTGTATTCATGAACAAGGTAATAGGGAAATTGATACACAAAGGATGAAGGTATGTTGCCTTCTTCACAGATGATGCTCCGCCCCGGCCCCACCAGCTGCTTAGGCAGAAGGTGGAGGCGTTCAGGGCTGTACACCTGTTGCCAGAGGCGGCTGCCCTCCGGGGTGCCTCTAGCAAGATATGCCAAGAGAGAATACTCGTTGTATGGGGCCAGGGAGGCAACTCCCCGGCCTTCTTCGATTCTCAAGAAGACCTCGCCTTTCTCGGCATCGGCGATCGCGGTCTGCCACTGCACCGAATGGTACAGCTTGGCTGCCAGGCGGGCGATTTCCCGGTGGCCCTGGAAGTATTCCCTGACAAACAGGGCACCGCTGACCAAGAGGGCAGTATCGATGGTGGAATTCTCCGAGTCCCAGAAGCGGGCACCTGTTTCCATATCCATGAAATGGGCAAAGAAGCCGGTAACTTGATCCTTGGCAGGTTCAAGGCCGGGCAGTTCTCCTGCCATGGCCCTCAAAGTCAGCACTGCTTTCTCTGAAGCCTTTGACTCCCAGCCTTCAAAGTCGGCGATGGCCAGGGCGATAAGCCCCACCCCGGTGGCCGCGATGGAGCTGGGGAGCTCTTCTAATCCTTCGGTCACATAGGCATCCCGGTACAAGCCGGTGACAGGATGGCGCGCATCAGCAATCAGCTGGTAAGCCCGCCGGTATTGATCATCAAAGAATCTCCTGATGGGCTGGGAAAGTGCTGCATAGGTAAGCTCTACTTGGGCTGCTGGCAGGGCACACATAGGCAACTCCTTCATGTTGCTGCTTTTTATGGATTATCTGCTTCTCCGATGACTATCTGGCTGATGGACTATTTGGCTCCAGGAAGGGGGAATCCTGCTTCAAAAGGGCTGGTAAGTCATGGCGGGCGGGGTAGAAACCGGCAGTAAGAAGCAAAACTTGAAGGATTGTTCCAAGGGGCAAACAAGGAGAATTTGTGTCCAGCAAGGAAATAACAGTAAGGAAATGAAGCTGACTAGTTCAGGAGGTTGGGGAAAGATGGGACCAATGGCGGATAATCACCAGCAGAACCCGCAGCCACCAGAGAAAAGAAAATGGGAAAGAAGCCTTCTCGCCGCCGAAAGGCGGGCCAGTATTGCCCGGATGGCGGAGCAGCGGGGTTCGGTGAGGGTTTCGGAATTGAGCAGGCTGTTTGAGGTGACAGAAGAGACTATCCGCCGGGATTTGGAAGAGCTGGAGAATAACGGTTATCTGAAACGGACATACGGAGGCGCGGTGAGTGTTAGCGGCACCGGGCTTGAGCTTCCCTTTGCCCGGCGGGTGGAGACACAGCGGGAAGAAAAAAGTATCATCGCCCGTTATGCAGTCACCCTCATTCAAGAAGGTGAGACCATCATCCTCGATGCCAGCACCACTGCTCTGTGGGTAGCTAAACATCTGATTGACCGCCGGGACCTGACAGTGGTGACCAATTCCATCCAGACAGTGATGGAACTGGCCGGCCGCCCGGGGATCAGGGTGATCTGTACCGGCGGCAGCCTGCGGGACCGCATCCTGGCCTTTGCCGGCCCCTTGGCAGAGCGGGCCATCAGCGGCTATTACGTGGACAAGGTGTTTATGTCCGGCAAGGGAATATCTCCCGACGGCGGATTGACCGACAGCAATGAGCTGGAAGTGGAACTGAAAAAGGCGATGCTGGCAGCAGCCAAAGAGAAGATAGCTATAGTGGACAGCAGCAAGTTTGGACATAAGGCTTTTGCCCGCATCGAAGATCTCAGTGCCTTCAGCAAGATCATTACCGACCCTGGAATTGATCCTGCCATGGCCGAGGCTATCCGGGAGCATGGGGGTGAGCTGGTTATAGCCCCAGCAGGGTAGCCACCGGCAGTGCCGTGGCAGTACTGGCTTGCAGACCCGCTGAGACCGGCTGTCCCTCTGCCGGGTGGCTGACCGGTGCCACCACTCTTAGAGCTTGGGGCTGCAGGGATGCCTCCACCGGTGTCTGCCCGATGATCTCACCATCAAACATCTTGGGCAGGGGTTTGGCAGAGTCGATGCGGATCTTGCGGCAGCGGTAAAAATCCACCGCCGGATGGCTCAGATGCTTGCCGTTGCCTGTATAGACCTGGGGCAGGGTAAAGAGCAAGTCCCAGACTGAGATCTTCCCAATGACCACCACATCCAGCAGGCCATCGGTAATGTCGGCATTGGGTGAAAAGCGCAGGCCGCCTCCTGCGGAGGGGGTATTGAGGACGAAAATCCCGCAGGTGGTGGCGGAGATGGAGCGATCATCCAGTGTCATGGTGACATCGTGATACTGCAGATTGGTTAAGGTTTGCCAGACCGAACTGAGGATAGCCAGGGAGCCTTTGACCAGCTGCTTTTTCTTATTGGTGTGATCTATCACATCCACGGGAAAGCCGATGGAGGCCAGGCATCCAAACAGCCGGTCCCTTTCTGAGCCGACATCCATCTTGATGATTTTCCCCCGCCACAGAAGCTCGGCGGCTTTCTCCGGTGCTAAGGGGATGCCCAGGGAACGGGCGTGGTCATTGCCGGTACCCCCGGGAATGATGGCCAGGGAAGTATTTGTGCCGCTGACTCCTTGGATGACTTCATTGACGGTGCCGTCGCCACCGATGGCGGCCACCACCGGCAGCTCTGCGCCGGCACTTTCCCGGGCAATTTCTATGGCATGGCCGGGAGCCTGGGTGAGAGCTGTCTCGTACCGCCAGCCGACTTGTGTCAGGACTCGTTCGACTTTCTCCAATACCTTGAGGGCCCGGCCCCTTCCGGCATGGGGGTTGACAATGATTCTAACAAAGGACATCGGCATCACCTGCTGGTATGAATCATGCACTGATCAATGCGAGAAAACTACCTAGGTATTCTGCATCGAGGAGGATAAACCTGCCGGGAAGGTGTCGAGTGGTCATATCTAGAGAGGAATTGACACCGGACAGAGCGAATAGCAAAGGGAAAACCAGGAAAGGCATACTGGGAGGAGTGTAGAATGAGCAAACGCTGGATTTGGCTGCCTGTCTTGGCTTGCTTGGCCTTGCTGCTAGTTAGCGGAGCAGCCTTGGCAGAGGAGCCCATCGACTACAGACTTGGGATGGAGATGTCGCTGGAGAGAATGGATCAGCCGGCGACTCTGTTCGGTGATGTGGGCATCTATGAAAAAGGGGTCAAACTGGGCCTGCGCTACCGGGCCATGCCCAACATCTATGTGGCGCTCCATGCCCAGCTGGCCGAGGACCATCCCTTGAGTGTTGAGGGAATTTATCGGATACCCATCGGCCTAGAGTACGCCAATCTCTATGGAGGCGTCGGCGTTGACCTGAGCAGCAGCGCAGTCTTCAACGGTTACCTCATCGGAGGCGTGGAAGCAGCCTTAGTCTTTGTCCAGGTGGACTACCATACCACCGGCGGTGATGTGACTATGTGGGGCGGCCTGCGGGTTCCCATTTTCTAGGATCGACTGTAAAGGTCTAGCCCAGGGCTAGGCCTTTCTTACAGGCAGGCGGCGGCATGATTCATAAAGCTGGCGGCAAGGGGCTGCCGGCTGGAAGCCGCGGCTTTCCAACTTGGCCTTAACCCGGGGCGGCCCTTGGGCTTGGCCCTGTGGATGAATAACAGATAGGCGCTGCAGAGCGCGCTAGCTCTTCCAACTCGAAGGAGGTTTGATGATGGCGAACTTATTCGGCCGAAAGTGGACACGGGAGGAACTGCTCAGTCATGTCGGAGACATACAGCAGATCGGGGGAGTGCGGCGCTTCGCCCTGGCAGAAGGGCGGCAGGCGGGGGTAGAAGTAGCCCAGTTCCGCACAGGCACCGGCTTTAATTTTGATGTGATCTTGAGCCGAGCTCTAGACATATCCACCGCTGAGTATCGGGGGCAGCCCCTAGCTTGGCGTTCTTCCACCGGAGACGCAGCTCCCTGGTACTACGAGCCCGAGGGGCAGGGCTGGCTCCGGAGCTTTTCCGGCGGGCTCTTGGCCACTTGCGGCTTGAGAAACATCGGCCCAGCCTGTGTTGATGAGGGGGAAGCCCTGGGCCAGCACGGCCGTATCGGCAACCTGCCTGCTGAGCACATCTGGGTAGATGGTGCCTGGGATGGCGACGAGTACGTTATGTGGGCCCAGGGGAAGATCCGGGAGACCACTGTGTTTGGAGAAAACCTGCTCCTCACCAGGCGGGTGTCAACCAGGCTGGGTGAGACCCGGGTATGGATCGATGATGTGGTAGAGAATGAGGGCGCTGATCCCAGCCCCTTCATGCTGCTTTATCATATCAATCTGGGATTTCCGGTGGTGGCTGACGGAGCAGAGCTGCTCAAGCCTCCTGGAGATGTGGTGCCCAGGGATGCCGATGCTGAGGACGGCAAGGAGCTGTTTGCCAGTTTCCACGCCCCCACAGCCGGCTACCGGGAAAAGGTTTATTGGCATTATCCGGAGCCTGATACCTATGGCTATGTGACTGCAGCCATTGTCAACCGCCGTCACAACAACGGCCAGGGCCTAGGGGTTTATATCCGGTATAAGAAAGAACAGCTGCCCTACTTAGTAGAGTGGAAGATGATGGGTGAGCGCACCTATGTGGTGGGCTTGGAACCGGCCAATGCCTTGGTGGAAGGCAGGGCCAGGGAGCGGGAGCGGGGCACCCTGCAGTATCTGGCTCCAGGGGAGGCTAAGCGCTTCAGAGTGGAGATCGGAGTGCTGCCGGATTTGGAGGCCATTGAGGATTTGGCCAGGAAGCTCCGCTAAAACCTGTACTCCAGGCCCAGGCTGGTGCTGGTAAAATGGTAATCTGCCTGCTTGACATGGCGGATGGAGGCTTGCCAGAAAAGCCCGGTTTCGCCCAAAGCTGCCGGCCTGGCCCATACCAAACCTACTGACCAGACTGATTGGGAGCCTGCACCAGCTGCTGCGTGGAAGCTGCTGGTGCCCAGGGCTCCCCAGTTTTTTTCCCAGGCTGCCCTTGCGTAAGGGGTCATGCTGGCAGCTGATGAAGTGAGAGGGAGGAAGGCCAAGGTGCCTAGATCCAGCCGGTAGATGGCTCCATCAGCTAGAGTCCAGCGGACCCGCCCATCCAGGTAAGTGCCAGCAGTTTCTCCCGAGGCCGGAAGCACCTGAAATTCGCCGCAGCTGCGCATTGATAGATCACCGATATCACTCCCTGGGCTGTACGTTTCGCTCTCCCAGGAGTATAGACTGCCGGGTGGGGAGCCTTCTGAGTAATGACCGCCTAGGCCGCTCATGCCTCCAGTGATGCCGGCCTGGTGGGCAAGGGCCATCCCCAGGCCAATGGAGCCTTGGGGCCGGTAGGCATATTGGGCATCTCCCTTGAGAAGCCAGCGGTGTCCCCGGTTGGGGCTGTGATCTCCGGAAGAGGGGCCTGCCGGCTGCATCTGGGTTTGCCTCTGACTTAAGATGACTCTTGCCGTCCACTGCTCCAGCCAGCTGCCTTCACCGGCCAAGGAGTACTCCACACTAGAGAGGGAGCCCGCTGCCTCTTGGCTGCTAGACCAGCCGACGGCCCCTCGGCTCTGCCAGCGGGAGCTCAAAGGCCAGCTGAGGGCAAGGGAGCCGCTGTCGGTCAGGGAACCTTGATGACTGTCTAGATTCTCTGCTGCCTCTTGCTGCCAGCGGCCCTCAAGGGCTGTCTCTTCAGCAAGGCGCCACTGCCAGCCCAAGGCCTTGCTTTGCCGCCAGAGGCGGGGGCTGCCCGTTCCCACAAAAAGCCCAGTCTCAGGATGCAAGGAGCCCGACAGCGGAGCATCCAGCTGGTACCTGTCCAGCCCCAGAGAGTCCTGGCTTTCCCGTCCCATCTCTTCCTCCCATCTAGCCCTTACCTGCCACGTACCTCCTGGACTCTCATAGCTGGTCTCCAGCCTGCCCAGGGCCCCGGTTTCCGCCGGCTCTCCCGGTTGTCTCTGGTATCGCAGCAGCCAAAAGCCTGTTGTGATGGGCAGGGTGCCCGCCAGCTGCCAGTCCAGATCTCCGGAGACTGTCTGTCCCGATGGGCCCTCTAGCAGCTGCCAGGCTCCTGCCTTCAGCACTCCGGAGGGCAACAGCCTTTCTGCCTGCAGCGACAGTCCCCGCTGAGTGGAATCAGGCAGCGGGTCTGAGATGAAAGCTGGTTGAGTTTTCTGCCACGCGGTCACCGCTAAGGAGCCTGCCAAAAGCTGGGTTTCCAGGCGCAGGTGGCCGGTGGGAGCCTTCCCCGCCGAGGCAGAGATAGACCCGCTATTGGGAATAGACAGCCGGCCTTCTAATACTGTGCCTTCCCAGGTATCTGTCCGAAGCGCTAGGTTCGTCTCTCCATCCCCAGTGCCCAGCTGTTGGATAGATACCGCAGTGCGCTGATTGCCGGGGCGCTGGATTTCAGCATCCAGCCCCAAGTGGTGGGGATGGGGTACAGCGTCGGTGATGCCCGGCAGATCCCACTGAAACCCTTTAGTCTGGCTGCTGCCGGTAAGGCGCCACCGAATGGTGCCGCTGTCCTGGGAAAGGGCAAACCGCCCCATATAGCCTTCTACAGATGGAGCCCCCTCCAGCTGCCATTCATCTAGAATGACGGCCGCTGAATCGGCACCGGGTGGCGGGGTGAGGGCTAAGGCTATGGCAGCAGCCTCCCTTCCCCGCAGCTGGGCTGCTGGCCCGCTTAAGTCCAGGCGGTATTTGGCCCATCCAGGGGAAAGCTCCAGGCTTACGGGAGCGGCGGTGTTTCCCTCCTCATCCAACAGCCAGATGGCAAGCTGGATGCCGGCTGAGGGCCCCTGGACCCAGAATGTCAGATGCTCAGCATCTGCCGGAAAGAAGGAGCGGGGGAGATGCCCCAAGACCTGGGGGCGGCTGGGGCCTATGCCGCTTCCCTTGACCCTGACTGCCAGGGCGGTATTACCAGGTGGAGGTGACCAGGGTGCGTGGGGCAGTGGCACATCCTCCACCTCAATCATTGTGCCTTGGGGGGTCAGCGGACGCCACCGGGAACTGGCCCGGCTGGCGGTTCCGGCGTCGAGGGCGCAGAAGATGAGCTGTCCATAGGAATCGCCGGGAAGCAGGCTGACAAGCCGCAGCTCAACTCCGGTGATCTTATCCCAAGCGGGAAGCCCATCTTTTTCCCATTGGCTGCCCATAAGCAATACATCCTGCCAGCCTGCCAAATTCCCTAAGGGAACTGCCTGACGGAAAAACCCAGCGGCACCGGAAAGCAGCCGGACTTCCAGCTTGATTCCCGGCAGGGGCTGGGGCAGGCCCAAGGTGAGCAGGAGGTCGCTTTCCGGCTGCAGCTTCAGAGCAGACGGTACAGTCAGCTGCGCTGCCGTCCAGGCGCCAGTGCCTTCCAGGACGAAATCTAGCTGCAGTGCAGACCGGGTGATGCCCTCCATAGGCAGCCAGCCGCTGACTTGGCGGAGCTCCAGGCTGCTGCCGCTGGTTCCCCGGGGCTCTGACCAGCTTTGCGCATTGGAAAGCTGGGCAAAAAGGGGCCGCCTGAGCAGATGGGTTTCCATATCGTCTACTGTGCGCTCCCTTGCCCCAGAAGGCTGGGAAGCCCTATGCCAGACTTCTGCCGCCCAGTGGATCCCGGGCCCCTGGTGCGCTGCTTCATAGGAAAGGGCCGACCAAGTTTGGGAGGCAGCATAGGGTGCCGGGGTGAAGTCAGGCCAGGAAGAGTGATCTGGAGAGTCGGGATCAATCTCCCTCCGGGACAGGTGGGTAAAGCCCAAGGTGCCGGCTTTGAGGGCATATTCTGTTCTAAAACCTTGGATCAACGGCTTCCTTCCCGGTGTAGCGTCAGTTACCTGGTATGAGGCAGTAAGCCTGGCAGCCTCCGGCCAAAGGCTGAGGAGCCTGATGGCCCCTGTGTTGTAGTCTATGAGGTAGTCGACACCGGCTGTGAGCCTTCTACCCTCCAGCTGTAGTATTTCTGTACCGGGCACCAGGGGAGCATTAGCTGTCTGATACACCCTGACGGTGGGGTGCAGCAGGAAGGTCTCGGTTTTGAGCACTGTTTGGGGATGGCCTGCGGCCAACGATAGGGTAAGATCACGCCAAGTAACAGTCCCTTGGACTCCGGTCAAGGGCAGGCTGGCAGGGGATAAGGGCGGTGACAATACTTGGGTTTCCACTTCTCCCAGGATCACAGAGGCATTGGCAGTATCTACCCGCAGCATGTACTGGGGAAAGAGGGGATTGTCGTCAAACCTGCCCCTGACCCAAATTCCCGGCAAGAGGTATTCCACCTCAGCCTCCAGCCTCTGATTCAAGGTGAAGCCGGGAAGAGGCCCGGACGCCATATCCGGCGGATGGCCGCTGGCGCTTATGTATTGAAGCTCTAGGACCTTTGCACCATGAAGGGTGAGCCCTTGGACACTACCCGATGCATCTAAAGTATCTTCCATAACATGTGAACGTTCTAGGCTAGATGGGCTTTTTTGGATCTCAAGTACCTCAGCCAGAGACGCGGCTTCACCTCCAGCAGCTCCCTCTGCCCGGCAAAGGGCGCTGGATAGTCCCCACAGGCCGGCCACGCCCAAGATCAAGATCAAGTACAGGCCCCGGATTCCTAAGAACTGCTTCTCAGCCATAGAACAATTCCCCATCCTTATATTTCCTGAGATTATTCTAACAAGGCGGAAGGACAAGAACAAAGGGCCTTTAGCAGGATGGTGCTGGTTAATGTCGAATTTGCCACATGACGCTTCCCAGTAAAAGGCAGGAATCTGCGTACCTGCCGGTGTTTGCTGGAAGTTGAGGCGGCGGCCGATTATGGGAAAGGGTGGTCGAGGAGTGGATAGCTGCACACAAAGAAGGTCAGCTGGATGGTTCATTGGTGTCCTAATCGTTTTGTTGCTTTTGGTGGGCGGGACGGCGGCTGCGGCGGATGATGAAAGCGGCGGCGAACCGCTGCCTATCCTCAGGTTCGGCACTACTGCCCGGGTGTGGGGAATGGGTAATGCGGGAGTTGGCGCGGCCAGGGGAGTTGAAGGGCTGTATTACAATCCAGCAGCCCTGGCCCATGTAGTGAGGCCGGAACTGTCCATCAGCCATTCGACACTGGGCGAGGCTACAGATCTGAGCTTTGCAGCAGCCGCTCTGCCTATCACTGATCGGGGCAGTTTGGGTGCAGGGGTGCTCCTGCTATCCAGTGAAGGGATACCCAGGACAATAGAGGGTTCCCAGCAGCCCATCGGCAGCTTTGACTACCTCCAGGCTGTCGCCTACATAGGAACAGGCATGGAGATTGCCAATGGATGCAGTGCCGGCCTGACGGTTAAGGGGATCGTCGGCGAGCTTGATGACTCCTACTGCCGGGGGTATTCCCTGGAGGGGGGGGTCAGACAGCAGGTCAGTGATGTTTTGGCCATCGGTTTTTTGGCTAGAGATGTAATCGGTGAGATCAGTTGGTCAACAGGCCTGGTCGAGGAACTACCGACACAGCTTCTGGGCGGGGCGGCCCTCTCGCTTATGGACGGGAGGCTCTTGATCAGCGGACAGACCGACCTTAAGTTCAAGGACTGGGGTGTTGGTGCCGAATACAGTATTGGAGGGTTCTTGCAGCTGCGGGGCGGCTATGCAGCAGACAGCATCACCGCCGGCTGCGGCTTAGGCATAGGGCATGTCCAGTTGGACTACAGTTGGACCGGCCATGAACTGGGTGGCACCCATCGGATCAGTTTTGGAGTGCTATTTTAGAAACATACAAGAAATTGGCGATATTTGGCAGGATAGCTCTGGCTATTTGCCGAACCTGCAAGGAAAGCATTGATTTGGCTGCTAAAGCAGACGCCTTTGTTGATGCAAGTGGACTGGCACCACTTGACGAGGAGGGAGAACATGGAGGAAGTAAAGCGGACAGTCGATGATGAACGGCAGCTGGTCGTTTTTCGTCTATATGGCGAGGAATTCGGGATAGAGATTACCAAAGTCCGGGAAATTGTCAAGCCCCGGGAGATCACTAAACTTCCCAATGTTGCTGAGTTTGTTGAAGGTGTGACCAACCTGCGGGGAGAAGTCATCCCGATTATTGATCTGAAGAGGCGTTTCGGATTGGAAGCAACAGCCATGACCGAGGATTCCCGGATTATTATAGTGGATATCAGTGAGAACCGGGTAGGCCTGGTTGTGGATGATGTGACTGAGGTTCTGCGCATCTCCGGCGGCGATATTGAACCACCTCCTCGGACTGTAGCCGGACTGAAGGCGGAATACATCCAGGGAATCGGCAAGGTAGGGGACAGGCTCCTCATTTTGCTGGATGTAGAAAAGATACTCACCACTGCCGAGAAGATTGAGTTGAAAGCCGAGGCCCTGCAGGAAGAGCTGGTGGCAGCGGCCGGTGAGGAGTAAAGCTGCTGAGTCCATTGAGCGAGCCAGTGCAGCTGTTCTGTTAACCGCGGGATGGACAGACTTCCCGGCGAGAGCGGGGGACTCCTTTTTGAGAGCAAGGGTGAAGCATTGTGGATGAGATTCTTAGTCAACAGGAGATTGATGAACTGATCAGGCAGGCCACCGGCGCCATCCAGGAGGAAGAGGAGCAGCCGGATGTTGTCGCTTATGACTTCAAGCGGCCTCATCGCTTTTCCAAGGAACGGGTCCGGGCCCTGCAGAGGATCCATGAGCAGTTTGCCCGGGAGCTCTCCGGCATGATTTCCGCCAAGCTCCGCACCCGGGTAGAGCTGAATGTTGCCTCTATCGAGCAGCTCACCTTTGGGGAGTTTATCCGTTCGGTGCCCAACCCTTCTGTGATCATTTTGTGTACCATGCAGCCTCTGGATGGCAGCTTGCTCATGCAGCTGAGCCCGGATATTTCTTTCCTGCTCTATGATCGCCTCTGCGGCGGGCCGGGGATTTCCCTGGGGCGCTCCCGGGAACTGACCGATATCGAGCTGGCGGTCCTGACCTCCCAGTTGTTTGAAGATATGACCATCAGTTTTGAAAATGCCTGGTCAGAGATCATCGATATGAGGGTCACCTTGGAGTCCATTGAGAGCAATCCCCAGTTCCTGCAGCTGATGACGGAGCGGGAGACTGTCGTTTTGATCTCCATGAATTTGGCGGTAGGGAGTACCCGGGATCTGATCAATATCTGTATTTCCTATTCAGCCTTAGAGCCAGTCCTCAAACAATTGACAGCGTTCCGGCTGTTCGATTCCCTGCGGCGCCGGGCAGATCCTGAAGATATAGAGATGCTGAAATCCAGGGTTCAGCAAACACCGATCACCCTCTCTGTGGAGCTGGGGTCTAACACCGTTACGGTGGCTGACCTTTTGAGCCTGCAGGTGGGTGATGTAGTCACCTTGAACCGCAGGCGCTATGAGAATCTAGAGGTGAAGATCGGCGATACTACCAAGTTCCTAGCCTCACCGGGCAAGCTTGGTGACAAGCTGGGGATTGTGATTACAGCGCTGCGGTCAACGGAAAGGATAGAGGTCGATGAATGATTTCTTAAGCCAAGAGGAGATCGATGCCCTGCTGAGGGCAGCCGGTGAAGGATCAGGCTCCGGCGGAGAAGGCGATGGCCTTGACAATGGGCAGGACGCAGCTGCCGAGGATGACGCCCTGGATGCCGAATTGAACGCCCTGGATGAGTTTGAGAGGGATGCCCTAGCAGAAGTCGGCAACATATCCATGGGGGCCGCGGCTACGGCCCTTTCCAATATACTGAACCGGAAGGTGTCCATTACTGTCCCCAGCGTGTCGGTAAGCACCTTCCGGGAGGTCCGGGAAAGGTACCCCATTCCTTGTCTAGTGGTCACAGTGTGTTACACCGAGGGACTGGAAGGCAGCAATGTGCTGATCATCAAGGAGTCAGATGCGGCACTGCTGACCAGCCTCATGATGGGAGAAGATGGTTCCAACCCGCCGGCAGAGCTCTCTGAGCTGCATATGAGTGCTGTCAGTGAAGCCATGAATCAGATGATGGGGTCATCGGCCACTGCTATGTCAGATATGTTCAGCACCAGGATCCAGATTACCCCGCCTGAGCTTGAGCGGATGGATCTAGCCGAGTTTGGTGATGAACGTTCCCTGGACGATCCGGTGGTTGTGGTAGCCTTCCACTTGGAGGTGGAGGGAGTCTTGGATAGTGAGATGCTGCAGCTGGTGGATGTGGGGTTTGCCAGGGAATCGGTGATGCGCTTGATGGATCCCCAGATCGCGGACAGCCATGGGGAAGCAGCCCCCGAGGCCGGTGCTGCTGCCGGTGAGGTTGCTGCTGCCCAGTGGTCCTTGGACCTATCCAGCGCTGCCGCCAGGGAAGTCCAAGAGCCGCCGTGGCGCCTGCCGGGCGAGGAAGCAGGTGTTCAGTTCCACGGCTATGGAGAGCTGGGCAACTTGAACATTGAGCTGATCCGCAATATTCCGGTGAAGGTCAGGGCGATTCTGGGCAGGAGCCGGCTGCCCATCGAATCCATACTGCGCCTGGGCCCGGGCTCCATTGTAGAACTAGACACCATGGATGGGGAACCCATCGAGGTTTATGCAAATGATGTCCTAGTAGCGAAAGGTGAAGTTGTGGTAGTCGGTGAGCAGTTCGGTGTGAGGATTACCGAAATTGCGACACCGAGGGAGCGGATTTCCACCATTCGATGATGGATGGGTGAGTGGTGGGGCAGGGCTCTTGAGGAGGAATAGGTAAATGGACTTTTACGAATACAAGGATGTGTTTGCGGTAGAAGCCCGGGAACACATTCAGTCATTGAATGAAAACCTACTGCAATTTGAGCAGACACCTGCCGATAGAGAATTGGTTGCTGAGATGTTTCGAGCAGCCCACTCCCTCAAGGGCATGGCAGGCACCATGGGCTATACCCAGCTGGCGGATTTTACCCACCATATGGAGAATCTCCTTGATGCGCTGCGCAATGAGGAAATTGCCCCTTCCCAGGAGTTGATTAACACCCTCTTTGACTCAGTGGATATGCTGGAGCTCATTCTAGAAGAGGTAATCAGCTTCGATACCGTCCACACCGATACCACGGCAATGAAGGAGCGGCTGGCTGAGATCTTGGCTGGTAGTCTGGCACAGCCCAAGGCAGCTGAAGCTGCAGAGGCAGGCCAAGCTGAGCCAATCCCCAGCCGGCAGGCTGGCGAAGCGGAGGTCCAGCTGACCCTCAATGAATACGATCGGGAGCTTCTAAAAGAGGCAGCGGCCAGGAACTACAATGTTTACTGGATCACTGTCATCATCCGGCAGGATGTCTTGATGAAGTCTGTACGGGCTTATACAGTCTTCCAGGCTTTAGAAAAGCTGGGGACTGTTGTCAAGTCCGAGCCTTCTGCCGAGGATATAGATGAGGAGCATTTCGAAGATCGGTTTGCAGTGCTCATATTCACACGTCAATCACTCCCCGAGGTGCGGGAAGCCATTCTGAACATACCGGAGATCTTGGATGTAATCGTCTCCGAAGTGACCGTTGAGGATGCGGAGTCTCTGCCGCCAAGGACGCCGGAGATTACCGCCGGTAAGGAGCGGGCTGATCAGGCTGTCCGCCGGGCCGGCGATGGGCGGAGCCGTGTTGTAGAAAAATATGTGCGGGTAGAGACTGAACGCCTTGACCAGCTGAATAACCTCGTGGGTGAGCTGGTCATCAGCCGCACCCAGG